>Ga0307515_10015298_pt1 | contig 14145 bp, 6 predicted proteins | sample 17_EM_MG_FD_194513 | JGI IMG/M metagenome (GOLD analysis project Ga0307515, IMG submission 194513) | Populus trichocarpa ectomycorrhiza microbial communities from riparian zone in the Pacific Northwest, United States - 17_EM | ecosystem: Host-associated > Plants > Roots > Unclassified | place...
AGGGCAAAAACTATGTACAGGAAAATTCTGCTAAAAGCAGAGGCTATACTATGTACCTATACGAGAGTGCAGACGTGGTCAGCCAAGCCCCAGGCGCGCAGCCCGGGGGATAAATAACAGGCTTCCCAACGCCGCGACTCACGAAAGTGACCGTGGCCAGGGGCCAGAGCCCAGGGTCATCTGTAACCCCTAGCCGCTTACCTTGACCACTCTCAGCCGCCCTGTTGAGGACGTTGCCCGCCCGGACACCAGCATGGAGGTGGTGGTCGGGTCCAAGCTCTGCTTCTCTCCACTTTTTTTTTTTTTTTTTTTGTGGGTCAGGGAGGCGGCTCTGCCGCCGACTGCACGACAAGTCAGAGAGGGGAAGTGGTCTCCCGGCCCCTGCAACCGACATGTCTGTGGAGTGGCGCCCCATCACCTGGCACCGCCTGTTCTCTAGAACTCTCCCTACCGTCACCCGCAGGAATCTGGTTTAAGACCCCGTTGCCTGTTGGAGGCGCCAATACAGCTGAACCGCCGCCCCAAGGGTGAAATGGTCTCCCGGCACCCAGGGGGAAGGCTTCTGTCAGCTTCAGAGGCCGGGAGTGTGGGGGTCGCCACCGGCCGGAGTGACCGTGGAATACCCACTAAACCTGCGGGGGGCCTCCTGTCCGACATCGGTGATGATGACCCCTGCCTGCGGCTGACAGGGCACACCTTACCGGACCGCCCAGAAAGAGTTTAACGTCCCTCCCTGTGGCCCTGCCGTCTGCCCATAGAGAGCTCAAACAGAACCCACTATTCCCCACCTTACGACAGGAGTAGGACCTGCCCCCAGAGGGTGGAGAAAGGGTGATGAGGACGACGTGTGACGTTTCCTTCCTCGAGATCAGGAGCCATCCCCACGCTAGGCGTAGGCATCATCCGTGAGTGCTCGCAGAATAGCATCCCGCTTAGGGAGGCAGCGCGAGCGCTCGTTCGCGATCGGCGCACGAATAGCGCGCAGGATTGACTTACCTCTCTCAGAGAGTCGCAAATCAGCGCCCTGTCCCATGAGGAGGGATACAGGGGGCGGTAGGCACCGGAGATCGCCCATTGAGGGGGCGGCCGCAGGGCCTGGGACGGCGCCAGGCGGCCCCTTGCTGTCAATGTCCGCGCCTCCCGACCTCAGCATATGTGCCGGGACTGGAGCGGATAGTATACCATGTAGGGAGGCCGCGCACATCTCGGGCACGAACTTGAAATCCGTGTCGTGGATTTCTTTCATGCGCCACTTCCACAGGGCCCAATAATAGTTGCCTATTATCCATTCTCGCTGTTGTCTAGACTTCTTCAGATTCTTGAGTATTTTCTTACGCCCCTTCACTATGGGGTAGGCCGCTTCCTCTATCGCTCCCAGCGCAAGGAGGGGGAACCAGGGTGACGCGCCCCATGAGTCAGGGGAAAGCGTCTTAAAGCTAGAACTAGAGTGTAAGGTGCCCAAGACAGACAGCAGACACTCCATCAGGGGTTGTAACACGTAAGCGCTGCATCCCAGAAGGATGTGTCCCAGAGACATCTCCTTCTCGCACAAGCAGAACCTACCCATATCGGACTTAGTGTGTCCTTGACCATAGTACCTGTGACCGAGGACTTGTGCCCCATTCATCTCCTTCCATAGCACCTCCTTCATACCTTCGGGAATGGTCAGGCTCCATACCTTCCCGATGTAGTTCCCAGGGTCCAATACCACCCCAAACATACGGCCTAGGGTGACCACCCATCTGTCAGAGAAAGCTTCGAACTTCAGCGTCTTCGCAGGCGCTCCCATCCGCGCGCGTACCACCAGCTTGGTCAGGTAATCCAGAGGCTGGTGACAGAGGACGGGGGCGTTGTCAACCCACCCACTCGGCACCACTATCGAGCCAACATCCAAGGGCCTGCCCTTCGCGCGACCCTCATTGGCGAGCCTATCAGCGAGGTTATTCATGGCGTCATTCCCGTGTGCCTTGGCCTTCTCGAAACGTAGCCGTCCTGTCCTATCTCGTAGCAGGTGCAGGAGAGACTGCAGGAGGGGTGTCGGTGGACCCCTACTGAGATGCCGTGGGGCGTCACCCCACCCGTCCCTTTCCATGGCCAAGAGGCCCCCACCTAACAGTCCAAGAACAAACGTAGAGTCAGTGTGGATGACCAGATGGGCATCCCGCCAAGCCATCAGGCACAGCACCACGGCCGCAACCTCAGCGACATTGTTAGAGAGGGTCGCCCCTGTCAAAGAAACAGTGTCTTGGAACTGCATGTCCGACACCCACGCAGAGCCTGCGGTGCAAGCGTCAGTACCATTATCCTTAGCGGACCCATCCGTCCAGATATGTATGTCCCTCTCATGGATTATGGGATCCGCCCTCCTGCAGGCAGGCGGTGCGGCAGGAGTGTAATCAACCATATGGTCCCGCACTCTGGTTTTCTTGTAAGCATCCTTGATGACTCTCCCTACAATGATCGACTTTGGGGCCGTGAATACTCTCACGCACCCGAGGGGGCCATCCATGCCAGGCCAGATATTAACGCTAGGGTGCGTACCGGCCGCGCCCAAATTCCTCAGTGGCGACCAACTCGATGCGTGTATCAGCTCTTTCATGGCCGAAACTGTCTTCTTCAGGCCTGTCCCTCTAAGGGGAGGGGGAGCATAAAGGTGGATCACTCTGCGCACCCCGTTATCCCCCAGGCCGAGCAACTTCTTGAATCTCTGTGAGCCCGGTCTGGGTAGGGAAGGGTGGTTAAGGACAGGTACACCCATTCTCGCCGCGCTGGACGGGGCAGCACAAACCATATCTAGTCCGAACTTCCTTGCGGTCAGGAACGCCTGGGACACCCTGTCCTGTAGCAGGGAGGGCATTGTGTATGCCTGCTGCAGGAAGGGGTTAAGCCCGCCGTGCGTGCCGGCTCTACTGGACGCTGAGGCCATCTTAAGGTCCATCCAGGTCCACTGTTTCCAGGGTACTTTCTGATCCCCGGTGACCAGGTCGCTCAGGAACTTCAGGTCAGCGGCCATCTTCCGGGACGTGAGGGAAGGCGTGTTGAGGCCCCCCTCAGCCAGAGGGGTTTCTAAGGTCATGTATGCCATCGCGGAGAACTTACCCCAGACAAAGTTCATTATCCTGTTCCCGATTCTGTTGAGCATGCTCGGTGGTATACCATTACCATCCATAAGGAAGTGGCACCTGGACAGCATAAGGGCCTTCGCCAGGAGTGATCTATTCCTCGCAGAAGCGCCAATCGCCCGCCATTGCGATATGATTTTCTTCACGTGTTTGTCAATTTGTAACCATCTGTCAGAGGCGAAATCTCGGCTGCCGACCCACACCCCTAGTATACGCAGGGGGTCCGCGGGCGGCAGGATGTGTGCGCCTGGTATCGACTGGCCGCCCATGTCCTGCTGTGTGTAGCATGCAAGCTGGAAGTCATGTGGGCCAACTGGTTTAACGTCCGTCTTCTCCATGTTAAATTTCGATCCAATAGTCCTGGACACAGACGTCAGACAGTCAGATACCTCTCGTATAGAGTCGTCCTTCCCAAGGAAAAGGTTAATGTCGTCAGCGTACAGCATGATCCTCACGGGCGCGAGGCCAGGCACGGCAAGGCCTTTGACCACCTGCCTCAGTCTAATGGCCAGGGGCTCTATAGAGAAATTGAACAGTAAGCACGACAGGGGGTCACCCTGCCGCACACCCCGTTTCAGCGTAAAGTATGGGCTATAACCGCTGTTGACGCGGACCCTAGATTTGCAGTTGTTGGTGAGATCACTAATTAGCAGGATAAGCCCCGGGGGGAGCCCCGACGCAACCAGGACCTGCAAAAGCCAGGGCTGGTCCACCCTGTTGTAAGCCTTAGCTTGGTCCAGGCCGACTATGAAGCCCGGGGTGCCAGTCGCATCACAGAGGTGCGCAACTTCAGAGGCCAGCCTAGTGTGCTCGCTCATCAGCCGTCCGGGCACGAAGCCTTTCTGGTCAGGGTGGAGCTTGGCTACTGCCCAGGGGGCTAGTCTCGAGTTTATCAAATTAGTGTACATCTTACAGTCCGTGTTCATAGACGAGATCGGTCTGTAATTAGACACCAGGGTAGGGTCCCCTTTTTTGTAAAAGAGGCTGACGTTAGCATTCTTGAACCCTACTCTGGAGGACCCCCTCTCAGCGATGTCCTCAGTTAGGTCAGCGAACGCCGACCAGAACGTCATGGGCGGCTCGTCGCTGTCCTGCAGCCCAGCGAGTACCCCAATGAGCCATTTCCAGAAGCCGTAGTGAATGCCGTCTGGACCCGGGGCAGTGTTCGGCATCTTCGACAGGAGGGCTCTCATTTCTTCCTCTGTGAAAGGCCCATCCAAGACATCCTCCGGCTTGGGATCGGGACGACGCCGGCCCTGGAGCCTGACCTCCTCTAGCAGTACTCGTTGCGCCTCGAGTCTTTCCTGATCTACCCGCTCCGGGGTGTGTAAGTCAAAGAAGTAATCCCTGGCTATCTCGGTCATGCCGGCCAGGTGTGTTTGGGCGATATCGTCACCCGGTCGCCGCAGCCCCTCTATGGAGACTGAAGCTCGGCTGCCTCTCTCATCCAGTTCCTTGTTGGACGATTGCTTGAACCACTCGGATGAGTGGGTTCTGGCCATTTTCTCCCACTTAGCTTTCGTGGAGGAATCCAGATTGGATGCCCGTTCCTTCAAAAGATCCGCAACGCTTTTCCCTTTATGCGGCGTTAAGAATTGCACCGCAGCGGTTTCACCAGTACGCGGTGCGGCGGGGAGCCGCTTCTTTGTCATGACCTGCCAGGGCGACACCTCGCTGGCGACAAAGTGCTTGCTTGCCTGTGGCAAGATCTCGTACGCAGGTATAGCGCAAGGCCACTTGGGCGCAGTCCTGGCCACTGGACGCCGCTTGGCCCATAATTGCCTGTTAGCATTTGTGACCGCGCTCATAATCATATTGGGCGGTATCGTTTCCCTTTTTAGAGCCGCCACCCAGTCCTTCTTACCGGACTTTTTCATAGCTGCAATTTCCTTCAGACCCTTGTCCAGGACATCAGCCTTGAACTCGGCCCATCTCTCCAGCGTTACCGGGCCGCGGGAGGTCAATGTGTCCCACGCCTGCAGGACTGCCGGCCAGAACCTTTTCGCCTTGTCGAGCACATCGATGTTCGGTAGTCTGGGCGCCGGAACGGCCTTCTCAATTTTTGGCCTCCTTGGGTACACAGGTACCATTATAAGCCTATGGTCCGAGGCTCCCGTGTCCAGGGGTACCACCTTACCAGCCGACCACCCCCGTATCGGACAATATATCCTGTCCAGCCTGGAGTACGCCCGGCCGTGCGCCATAGTCTTGCTATAAGACCACAGAGGCGGGGCGGGGTCCGGCCCTGCGGTGTCTGCAAAACCGCAAAGCGCCTTAATGGTGTTGAAAGCGGCCAGTAATCTTTCCGGCGCCCTGTCCGGGTGAGCAGTGGGGAACCTATCCCCGGCAAATTCCACGAAATTCCAGTCCCCGGCCGCAAAGCAGCCACTCCAATGTGTTCTGGCCTGTCGTCTCACAAGAGTCCCCAGCCTCATGCCCAGTCTCTCATAGAACTCGACCAGGGATGTCTGCCCTCCTGATATATCTCCGTAAACCCCGAGGATCCAGAGGGATTCTCTGCTAGTTCTGTGGGATGCGTTAACTATCACCGCATAGCCGGGGACTATGACTTCTTTATGCAGGACTTCCCACCCTGACCCAGCTTTAACCACGATTGCTACTCCGGCTCTGTGCGCCAGGCCAGACTGTTCCAAAACCTGCACCCGCCGGCTGACCGGGAGCGACGTTGTGTGTGTTTCTGTTAGGACCAAAATGTCAATGTCTTCTAGGGTTAATAGGTGTTCAACTAGGCGTATTTTGGCCTTGTCTTTGGGCGCGGCCCGAGAGCCTTGCCCGCACATGTTCCACGTGGCTATATTAAAGGGTTTCCTTGTTAGCACTAAGGGGGGGTCCTCTGGCTCTGCCTCGGCCCCATCCGGGAGCCTCCCTCTGGTCCTTCTAGGGGCCGAGGTCTGGCCTGACCCGGAGCTGGGGGGGGGCGGATCGCTGTTTGAGCCTGCATCCCTCCGCCTCGGAGGTGCAGGGTGGGGGTTTTCGCTAGTCTGGCTGTTTGAGACACTGGCAGCCACCACACCAGCCAGGGAGGTACCCGCTGTCCCTCCGCCGTCACCGTCAGCCCCTCGGCCCTGAGCTGGGTAGCCAACAGCCTGTGCGGGACGTCTTGAGCTTGCGAGTTTGTATTCCATGGCGCTGTGGAGGGGGATTGCCCCGTAAGTGACCAGATCAGTAGGTGGAGGAACGCCGGAGGGTCATGGCTAATTCCTCCCTAAATTCTTTGTGGGACGTGCATCCGTGTGAAAGGGCCAACATCTTTGATTACCGTTAGTCATGCGGGGCTAGGGAACACAGATCAAGCATAGAGTCGGTCGTTATGATCAGTCATCGTGCGGTCAATAGTACATTTGCAGCGCAAGCAGAACACAGTCCATACACAAGAAAGTTAGAACGTACGTGAGTCCGCGTAGCCGGGAAACAAATAGGCAGAGAAAATGAGACAATGAGTCCTATCAGTCCTGTCCGACCTCATCTGGGGCGGCGTTTACTGCGTCCCCTTGCTCTTCTTCCTCTTCAGGGATGTCTTCATTGGGCGACAGGCCTCGGGCCCGTTTACTCTTCCTGGACCCCCTAGATTCGACGGACGACTTGTCTGCCTTCTTCTTCCTGGGCGAGGACAAGGCCGCTTTACCCTTCTTGGGCGGGGACTCAGCCGCCTTCTCCCTCTGTTTTTCTAGGGCGTACTTGATGGTGCCTGGTACCGCACTCATGTAGGTGTCCCGTGCTGCCGTGGTATCAATCCTGGAGTTGGGAGCACTCCCTTGCCGGCTAATGGTCTTGACGCTAGCTGCCATGTAGACGTTCCTGTCGTTCCACACCTTCCTTCTTATAGCAGGAAAGCCGAAGAACAGTGGGATATACTTGTCGTAGGACTCCTTGTCTTTGAACACGCTCAGCGCGAGCCATGCAGCAGCCGCCGGGGATGCTAGCCCATCACCGACCAGGACGTGTAAAATCGCGATGGCCGGGATGTCCGCTTCTCTTCCGTCAAAGCAAGGCACAGGCTCTCCAATAAGAGCCACCAGGCCGTTGAACTCGTCTTGCGCGCGCAGGACTCCCAAAGCTTTACCAAAAGCGGGACGGTCCATGTTGTACTTCCCCAGATCGTTGACATATTGAAGGAATCGAAGAGAGATGGGCCTTGGGGCGACTGCTACGGGCGCCAACTTTCCCCAGAGACGGTCTGTTTCCTCAGAGTGGGAGACCCTGTGTCGCTTAATCTGTATGCAAGTCCTCCACCACTGGTTTTCGAAGGAACGAGCCGCGGCATCATCGTATATGACCTCCGCAGCCTCCTCTTCGATATCCATCACCCCTTTCCTCCGTACGAAGGAGAACTCTGACCACTCGCTCGTGGGTTCGTGGTCTAGTCCCAGCAGGTTAAAAGATAGCATGAAATCGCCCTTGTACAACTTGACGGCTGACTCCACTTCATCTATCGAAGCGGTAGGGTATGCCGAAACGAGGGTGCGTCTGATATGTTTCATCTCCGCTATCGTTTGCATCCAGGCCAGCACGGTTGGGAGGTCGTTGTCATGTTTCTCCAGAGTGAGGGACAGGTGCTCCTCCGTCATGGAAGGGAAAGCAGATACCATGCGCCTAAGGTTCTGTGAGAACGGCAGGTCTTCGTACGTATCAGACGTAGAGCGGGTGTCAAATTGCGGCTCCATGGTGTGTGGGGTCATCTCATCCGAGACTGGGGTCGCAGCCTTTGGGACATGCCAGGCATCACTTCGCTTTTTCCTTTTCGTCTTAGGCAGGCCGCCTACGTCTTCTGCGGTAATACCTGCTGCTTTGACCAGCGCAGCGCCCTGTAGAGGCCTAATGCTCGAAAAGAGGATCGACTCCTCCTCGTTCAAGGGCACTAGTGAGGGCAGGAGGGGGGCGGAGATGGTAGGGAGCGGGACGCCCGCTAAGATATCAGCCTTGTCCTGCTCGACAGTCCGTCCAAGCGCTAGGGAAGTCAAGGCCCTCTGGACCGCTGGGTGCTTGCTCATATCCTTATCTGGCAGCAGCGTGGTATGGTCTGGTTCACTTCCGCTGGTCATTTCGACGTCCATGAGGCTTGCTGGCCAAGTATATTCCGAGGTTCGCTCAATGCTATGCGGCGAGGCCACCGCAATGCTGATTGCCTTGGTCGGGCTGATCGGAATCTCTTGCGAGAGGGGTTGGAGAGGGGACTGTAGGGTGGGTTTGGCTGTGTCCTGGGGACGCAAAGGGGGCTCAGGGACGTTCTGAGACAGTGGGGCTTCCGCCTGTGGAGGCGTATCGCTGACGTGCGATTGGCTCGTGGTCACCGAGCCGTTCTCAACATTGGGCACCGGTGGGGCAGGGTGGATGGCCTGAAGTACGGCCGGGGTTTGATCTGAGGAGTGTGTCAGGGCCTGGGACAGGCAGAACGTGGTAATAGTTTCTCGTACAAGCAGCAGCGGCAACGCCTGCGGGGTCTACATGGTGCGCAGCACCTAGTATGGGTATAGGCATGGAGCCTGGGCAATAATGTGTCATGGACGGTGTATATCAGTAAGCAAATCCCTCGCCGTGGACAGAGGAATGCACCAACCGCCAGCTTGTAGGGAGGAGGCTCCCTCCGTGAACCTGCCAAATTCATACGACATGACCTGGTCCGAAACTGATGCCGGAAGCCAGCCGTCTCTCCTCAGGGAGGCCAACACCGCAGGCAGGGAGCCCTTGTGGGATTTACAGAGAAACTGGATCTTGGACTCCGAGAGGCCCAACCCAGGCGACATGCTCCCCGCCAGCTGCAGGGTGAGGAACCGGACGAGGGTGTCCACAACTTGGTAGGGGGGGTTATCTATGGGAGGAGGGGCGGCGATCGATGGCCTCACGTCCGATGCCACGGAGGGCGCGTCATCAGTATCCATCCTCGAGCTTCTCTCTTCGATGGCAGATAAAGGGACTGTCTGCCTGACTGGGGGGGCTTTCGGGAGTGGGCGCGAGGGGGAGGGGGGGATTCTTGGCGTGCCAGGGGCAGGAGGGACGGGCAACTCCCAGGCAGACCTGTCCAGGGAGATGATTCTCTCCGCAGCTTTCTTCCTGATGACCAGAGTTCTGGCCGGCTGGCTGACTAGGCTGTTACCGCTGACCTTCATGAATGGGAGCGGGCATTCCTCCGTGAAATGGTCGGTGGAGTAGCAACACTGGCAGGCGTAGGGGCGTCTCGCGCTCCAGGTGGGCTCGAAGTTCAGGAGGGGCGAGGAGTCCGGGACGGAACCGTGCTTGTGGCCCCAGTCCATTGACCACGGCCAGTAGACCGACGCAGAATCCAGAATGAATGTACCTCTGAACTTGGAAGTGGCACCCGCCTTCCGGACACCTAATACCCGCCAACCGAGCCTGGTATCTCCCATCTCGAAATCCAGGAGCCGCTTACGCATCTGAGTGTAAATGGTGTTATCGTCCGCCAGAGAACCTTTCACCACCCATTCTAAGTCCCTAGCCCTCCCTGCCGGGGCGAACTTTCTGATAACGTACACAGCGTTACCCTCCGAGAGCCTGACTAGGTCGTATTTCAGGGCTTCCTTCTCGCCGTCTGAGTTGGAGGGGACCGTGCAGAGCATCCAGTCTTGCCTGGGATCCATCTTCTGCAGCGCGACTGTGCAGCGCCAACGCGCCGCGAGCTTGGAGCGGAGAGTACTGAGCTTGGGGTCTTTATACTGCGGCCCGACCTGTGCTACTCTAGCGATCATGAAATGGAAGCCGGGCGCGTTATAGATTTGGGAGAACTCGTCCCACGTCCAGCTCTTCGCGGGCTCCATGGGGTCCTCGTACCTATTATTCCAGCGGGGCAGGCCTTTCGGCAGTACCTTGGCCAATTCGTCCACAGTATACAACTCCAGGGGTCTCGGGAGGTATAGTTTGGAGTCAACCGGCTCTTCCATTTTCACGAAGAGGCTGTCCAGTGACATTTTGCCAGTCGGTGTCGGGAACAGGGGACCCACCCTCTCAGCGTAGTCCTGGTAGTTAGTCTCAGGCCATAACTCCTTGGCAGAGGGACGTGGCGCCTTTTCAGGGGCAGCGTCGCCTGGGACTTCCACAAACGAGGCGTTGTCCGCGATGGGGTCGTCACCCATGTCCGTTTCATCTGGGTTCGCCCCTCCGTCCAGAAGGTCAACCACTTTCTCCTGCTCCTGGATCTGTGTGGTCAAGGCCCTAGAAAGAGCACACGCCTGAGCGACGTCAAAGCCGGGGGCCGGGGATTCCAGGGCGGCCTCCACCTGCTTAAACTGTTCCAATAAAGCCACTAATTTTCCTGACTCAGCGGCCAGGGTCTCCTCATGCAGTCTCTCATCCTCCTGGATCGCAGCATACTCCGACTTCACCTTACTCAGGACAGTCGCGAAGAACTCCGTGAGCGCCGGGATGCAACCTTTCCGGTCGAAGTCTTTCTGCTTCTTAGCGTCTTTCAGCCAAGCTTGCGTATCCTTCCATGCCGGCACTGCTAAAGTGGAGGGGAAAATATCTAATTCCGCTTTCAGGGAGTCCATGGTTTCCTCCAGGGGGTCAGCAAGCGCTTTCTTCCACTGCATGGCGGGAGAGGAGGGTCGTCTGTCAGCGTTAGGGGGCGCATAAGGGTGGAAGGGCGCCTTCCCTCTCCTAGGCGGCTTCCAGCCTCTCTGTTTCGGGGCTGGGACGCCGAGTGGGACAGCAGGGGCCATCAAAGACTGGGGTGGGAGCGGGGGGCCACGGGCCGGGTGTGGGCGTTGTAACCCGGGGATCGGTCGCTGTGGGTAGCCAGCGTTGTGGCCTGGGTGAGGGCGGTTAGGCATGTGTGCACCAACCATCCAAGAAGATTTGGCGCTGTAAAGCGACATGGCTCCGCGCACAGGGCGTCCTTCCATGTGGTAGAGACCAGGGGCTTGCTCCGACAGAAACGTACTAAACTTTTCTACCAAGGGGCTGCATAAGAGGTCAGTCACCGTGGGGTAGTAACCAAGCTCGACCGTCGCGGAGGGCCAGTTGTGCTCTTGAACTGCCAGCAGGTAGCACAGGCCGTCGGGGAAGCTGAGTCCGGCGCGTGGGCGCCACAAGGTGGGGACTTCGCGGGCTGGGGTGGGCGTGACTTTCCGAGTAACACCGGGCGAAGCGTGCTTCCGGAGCACAACATCGTCCAGGGGGCACTTGGTTGTGAAGGTGGGCGCCACCGGCGCCTTAGGCTTCTTGGGCCGTTTGGTGCGCTTGGGGCGGGGCTGGGGTGATGGCGCAGGGCGCTGAGGCGTGGTGCCGAAAAGGCAGTAGTTAATGATAGCGACCGCTGTCGCCTCGTCAACCAGGGTAGCTCCCACTAGGGATACGGTCTCCATGTTCCCCACAGTTGACACGGAGTAGGACTTATTATCTGAAAAAGATAGGTGTGGGTAAGTAAATGCCCTTAGAAAAAATTAGTTAAGCACACGCGGGCTCCGGGACCCATTTGCGCCGCCTCCGCTAGGCCTGGCTAGGGCCGACCACGTCAGTACCGGGCGTTACATCAGGTACGCTTGTGAATCATCTCACCATGGGAACAGTGGCTGTTGTTTCAAGTGGGGAAGTGTCCACCAGCGTTTAAAGTGTATGCCATCACTCGGATTTAATCCGGGGCGGAGGGCCCGTTGGTCCCTCTGCTTATGTCGGAACTACAATGCACTCCCCTGGGTCTGCCAGCCATGGGTCAACAGCATGGTGAGGCTCGCCAGGGTGTTGGATATGTGAACTGGGGCGTCCGAAGACCAACCAGTGCAGGCCCAACCTAGTCCGGGCGGGAGACGAAGGCTTAGTGGGTAGGACTTCTACACGCAAAGCGTAGTAGGCATAAGCATGCGGACCTGGAGGGTGCTTGTGTTGAGACAAGCACAGCTACCAGAGTCCCCTGTCTATTTTTCAAGTGGGGCAGGCCACTAGCGTTTATATATTTAGACTGTCGTGTATGCCGGCACGCAGTTATGGATAGACTCCATAAGGGTGGGTTCCCCACACCTCTCAGGCGCGGGGCGGTAACCTGCGCCCACCCGGGCATCAGGAGGGAAAGACTCCCAAGTGTAATGAATCCCCAATAGGCGACCACATGGGGCACTGCTATCCTATTACGATGCTGGTGCACCGATTTTGATTTACCTGGGTTAAGGTACAGCGGCCATCATGCCAGGGAATCGGCCCCGGCGGATACAGCACACACTGCCCCCCAAGACACGCAGAGGTAAGCCCTTTCACTATCTCGACCCAACCGGTGCCGAGGAGCATTGTTTCAAGTGGCGCAACCCACTGACCAATTAAGGGGAGGTGTCTACCCCAGACCGCGTGGGGCAGGTCTGATGGGCCACCGTAGTGGAGCATCCGATTAGCCAAGAATGTCCAATAGACATTGGGGTAGCAACCAGGGAGGTCGTCCACGGAGAGGAATATGACGTCCTGACGGACGTCTTACGCTGTTGTTGCCCCTACTCCAGGCCAGGTGGGTGTGGGCGCGCACTTGTGGTGGCGCCCAAGACCTGCCTATGCCTGGGCTGCCTCATGTCTGGCCGCCAGTCCGTCCTAACCAGCAGAGCTGGTGTGCGTGACTAGCGGGGACTAGGCCGAGGCCCGGGTGTTTGGGGGCGGCTGGCTACAGCTGCGGTGCTAACGAATCCATAGAGGTCAGGGGGTGGGGCACAGAGCCCCCGCACTCTAAGCGGGAGGGCTTCTCCAGCCAGCTGTGTGCCCATGCCCGACGTATGGGGAATACCCCGAAGGGTGTTAGCTCTCCAGTACACAGGACGCAGCCCCGAGGGGCAGATCGCCGCGTGCATGCACCAGGCAACCGAGGGGGGAGGGACGTACCAAAGTGCAGCACCCCGGGGGGTATCACAAGAATGTGAAGTGGGGAAAGGAATGTGATGTGTGAAGGAGGATGACAAAGGGCGCGGCCTAGCCACAGCCCCGGGACAACAAAGGAGCGGCCATGAGGGAGGGGTGCTGCACATGCAAGGAAACGAGGCGAAGGGACTGTGAGCTCGCAAAAATCGCATAAAAAATGTACTGCGCGCGTGAGGCAATAGATGTCGTCCAGAAGGAGGTAGTGTGTGTGTTGTCCCGTCCCACAGCCGAGAAGGTGGGGAATGGCGGGCCCAGACTCGGAAGAAGACAAAAGTCCCCGCAGAGGACAGCGGCGACGAGCGCAGCGGCCCAGGAGCAGAGCCGAAGGTCATCTGAACTCCCGGGCCTGGTGTCCGTGACCACCATTAGCGAACCCGAAGGAACTTACCGCTCGGAACCAACTTGGAGGTTGTGGTCGGGTTCTCTGCTTCTCTCCACCTCCACTATGCGATGCCACCCACACACCACCTTCCACTCCACCACCTCCTGCAGTCTTGTAGCCGCATGTATGTGATTTAGACTTTGTATTTAAGCCCGGACTCGATGAGGAATGTACCTCACTCAATGTCTCAATTATAGATGTTTGTTATTGTGTGCCCCACCTCGCTTGATTAGAATCCCAATGCCCCTCACTTGCTCGCTTGCTTGCACTTTACTGTCGGACTTTGGACTTCAAGACCATGTGGTTCATTCCCCCACCCTCGCAAGCTAACTCCCACCCGTAGCACCACAGGGTTAGCCAGCTGGACTGAAACCCTGCTTCAGTCAGCCCCTTCAGTGTCGCACCTAGTCAGAGCGTTTATGCCAAGACAGATTGGGTGCCCGTTGTGCTTTTGGGCAGTTGCCTGGGAATTAGGTCTGACAAACCTGTAAGCCATCATACCCATCCCTCCCCCTCCTGCAGAGATTATATTCCCACCAGTGTGTGCGGACAAGAGGAGATCCTATTTCCATCAGCAAACAGACCAGCCTCAAGACCCCTTTTATTTCTCTTGGCTTCCATTCAGATAATCTCTGTTGGAGATTATTGGAATTACTGATTCCATTGCACAACCCCTGCCCATTTCCATTTCTTACCAGTTTGACCATCACATCACACACCCCTCCCATTGCTGTAATTAAAACCTTTACAATACCATGCATCATGTGTAAAATA
>Ga0307515_10015299_pt1 | contig 14145 bp, 6 predicted proteins | sample 17_EM_MG_FD_194513 | JGI IMG/M metagenome (GOLD analysis project Ga0307515, IMG submission 194513) | Populus trichocarpa ectomycorrhiza microbial communities from riparian zone in the Pacific Northwest, United States - 17_EM | ecosystem: Host-associated > Plants > Roots > Unclassified | place...
CTCCTGGGCTTGCAGGATGTCCAGTGGGCCGTGGGGAATAGTCGTGGTGCGCGTAAGCTGGCCCGGACACCCCACGTGAATCAAAAAAAAAAAAAAAAAAAGTCGTTGTAATGATTCAAGTATCTCCATGAAAACTAGTGTTTGGTTGTCGCGGGATGTTGAACATGATGCTCGAAGAGAATAGGCATAGTCATGCGCTTCCTCATGCAACACATACACCAATAAGTATTTATTTTCAATTAATATTTTATGTTTATTAAAAAAACTAAAATACTCATGTTCCAACCTGATTATAACAAAAAAAAAAAACATAATAAAAATACAAAAAAAATTAGACAAAAATTATAGAAAATTTGGCTTCTAAGATCTTTATGTCATTTTACTATGTTTTTTAAAAAGAAAAATCAAAACAACCCCTAGATCTCAGTTCAATATTTATAGTTTTCAAGAATAAGTTGGTCATTTTACTGTATAAAAAAAAAATTCAAAGACTGTAGTATTATCCTTAATAGCCATGCCAATTGTTTTTGTTGAGATGAGCAAAATCATCATTTTATTATTTTAATTCACCGTACCAATGAGTCTAGAGCTACGATAGATTTGCTACAAGAATTCATTAACTACTTTAGTTTCTTTTAATTTGCAAGAAAGGTTTTTTTGAATTTTTTTTTTCATTTCTATATTTATTGCTTGTTACAACGTGAGAATATATTTGTTAGATTTATAATTTTAAAACTCGACCCATGACAAGACCTAGATTATGGGTCACCTATGATATTTTTTTAAAAAATTAAAACGATATCATTATAACATAAAACTTCAAAAAGAAAAAAGGGTTATTGATCGGGTTTTAATCGAGTCAGGCCCGGGTTACCAAGTCAAACTAGGTTTTTGACCAGGCCAATCAAGTTTTTTTTTCTTCAATTCAGACCGGTTCAAGTCCCAGATCGACCTACTAGGTTAATTCAATTTTTAAAAAATGGTTAGATCCTGCCCAAGGCATGAATTTGTCAAGGTTTTGGATTATTAGATCACTTATTAACCTATCAAGTGAGTGGATTGGTTTAACACATTAATTACCTTAATAAATTTATTTTTCTATCCTTTGAAACTATGGGCGTTGGAATTAAATTAACATCACGTTTGAAAACTCATCCATTTAGATGAGTTCGGGTTAATATATCCCTGCTAGAAAGATGACTGCATCAATACCTAAAAAGCAAAATTTTTCCTTTTTGGGAAGAAGCTATCTTTTGCAACATGACTATAGTAGTCGAAGTACCAGGGCATGGTTTTAACCCTATAAAAAAAGCTAGAAGTAAATGAAGAGATAGTCTTAACGTCTCAAGTTTAGACTCCAATTTGTAATGGAGCTGTACCATTGACTACTTCACAAAATCTCCTATGTTTTGCTAAGTGAAATTGGATGTGTCGGCCCTATCACTTGCTCAAAGAAGAAGCTATGCCATGGACCATTGAAGAGATCAATTTCTAGAGACTGTAAAGAACAGGAATTCATATCATACATGCTGACCAGCTAGAGGATTTAGCATGCATGAACTCGTTCAATGCAGAATTATTCAAGAAGAAACTTTGATAGATTAATACTAGTGAGGCTATCATAGATCAGTCAAGAGATCAATCTGTTTTTCTGGCAGCTACAGTTCGTATTGATCTGTTGAACAAAGTATAGACAAGAACCTTCTACCAATTAGAGACCACCATTCCCCACAATAGCAGGAGCAGCTATATATTGGGCTAATTTTGGCCCATCAATTTTGACGCTAAGATCAAAATGCCAATCCGTACTTGCTGCACCCTATAAAAGGGCACTCGAAGATTATCCTTTCTATCCACGTCTTGAGTTCTAAATTTCTAATCTTCAGAAACACCGAAAGACATGAATTCCCATTTACACCACCAGTCACAAAGCCAAGGCAACCGACCTCTCAAACCCAGAAAGAAAAGGCTTGCTAGAGACCAGCTTAACCTCCTGGAAACAAGTTTCAATGCTAACCAGAAGCTCAAAGCAGAGCACAAGACTGAGCTTGCCCGCCAACTAGGCGTGCCACCAAAACAAGTTGCAATATGGTATCAAAATAGAAGAGCCAGGCACAAAAATGATGCCATAGAGCATGACTACATGAACATCCAGCTAGAGCTAGGTAATGTATTGGCAGAAAACATCAGGCTCGAGAAACAAGTCAGCATGCTTAAATTTGAGCTGAACAAGGTTCAACAAATGATACTTTTTGGACCAACCTCATCTGCTGCAACTCTCCCTTCAGTGTCAGGATCTAGTGATGAGCAGGCAAACTCAAGTTCTCCTGGAAACATGATCTGTAATTGGGGAGACGCTGGAAATGATGACATATTTCCTGTAGAAGAGCTATATACTTGTTTGATAGGCTCTGACACTCAGTTATGGCCTCTTAACTGAACCAGCGAATCCTCAATCATGAAACAAGTGATGACAGCAGAATGTAGAACTTCTGAAGTTTTTCCAACAACATTAGGTTGTTTGTATTTTATGGTCATGTCAAGAAATTTTATTCAATGTTCAATCTTAAAGCAAGTAGAATATCAGTAAGAAAATATAAAATTTGATATTGTTCCACTAGCAGTTACAGTTCAACTCCAACCATGCACTTTTTACTCCATTTCCTAGCCAGAGAGCAACAGAGCTGAGACTTGTGCAGAAATAACCTGGCTGTTCAGATGAGAGCAAGTAGAAATATTTTAATTTTACAAAATTAAGAATGCAAGCTTAAGATTTCACAACACATCACAGATTACAACTCAAGACGAAATCTTCAAGCTTAAATGAAAGTTCAAGTAGAAATACCTGCTCTCTTCAGCTAATTGTAAAAATATACCTACTTCTGTCATTATCAGTTGTGGGGCTAGTTTCCTTCATGATAAAATTTGGGTATATGCATGCACTTCACACTCTGATGACCCATTTCTAGTTCTTGAAATTTGAAAAACTTGGCCAGCTGGTGGTACCCATGATGCTTGGTTGTCCCTGAGTCAAATAGGGTCCCACTTAATTTAGTTTCTTCCTTCAGCACTTGTATACAGACATGACAAAGTCCAATCAGTTTGACATAAGCTGTGCAAAACTTCTCAACTTGCTTCACACTGCGGCAAGTTGTTCTGCTATTTGTGTAAGAAATTAAGTTGCATTGCCAATAAAAAAGCAAATTTGACTACCAATAAGAAGCTAGATTCAGCTCAAACATAATGTAATCTGACCCAAATACGGCTAATCTAACTCAAACTTCAGAAAGGTGTAGAAGACCACAAAAGCATTGCGCAGAGATAATAGAAAAAATTACTGAAATTCTTAAATTTAAAGGTATAGTTAGAGGTAGGCCTACTTCTGAGGAAGAAACAGATTACATATGACAAACAATCATTTATGACTCCTATTTCATGCTATTACAAAAAAGATAACCATAGACCAGAGGCATGAACCCTGAACTAAAAACAAAAACACGTCCCAATTCCCAGACCAGAAGGGAACTAGACAAGACTAGTTGAAACCATCGGGTGAACCACCAAAGCCAGTTATCCTACTCTATTGCTAAATAATTGATATATGCAGGAATCACAAATTAATTTGCATGATCATCAATAAGCGACAGAAAGAAAATATTGTAACAGCTTTTGGCATTACTTGTAGACACACAATTCTCCTGTTACTTTAGAAGCACAAGATTTCAAGATACAGGATGTTGTTCAGGAAAAGGATCATAACATACCAAAGCAAGAACCCTGAACAGAAAACAGCACATATCCTGATTTTCCGACAAGAAGGGAACTTGAAAAGATTGATTGATATCACCTGGATGAATGCTATATTATCCTACCGTAGCAGTAAATAATAAAATATAAGCGTGAATCAAAATAACATACCAAAGGATCATAACATACCAAAGGCAAGAACCCTGAACAGAAAACAGCACATATCCTGATTTTCCGACAAGAAGGGAACTTGAAAAGACTGGTTGATATCACCTGGATGAATGCTATATTATCCTACCGTAGCAGTAAATAATAAAATATAAGCGTGAATCAAAATAATTAGCAATGACCATCCATAAAGACTGTCAACAAAATAATATAATTTGGTCCACAGCGGTTGGCGTTGCTTGTGAGAACACAATTCTCCAGTTAGATTAGAAGTTCAAGCAAGAGATAGCTCAAGTAGCACATCATTCACCAATTTGAATGATTTGATATTAATAATAGTCAGATATGTCTGATAAGTTTTCATACAAAGAAAAAAAAAACTCTATAATGAATGATTCTAACATTTGCAATGATGAACACAGATCGTCCATGTGTGTTGTATTCACAACATTCACAATATTTTCTTATATTAATCAGAGTGTGGGGAACAATAAGTCATCTTGCAATTAATGCTCCTAGTTTTTTATAGTTTCTCAAGTTTCTTGAAAAATTAAATTTGTTTTAATTATGCTTCAGAATTCTAACTTTGGAAACCAAGTACCGATTTGCTACAATCTAATCAACTCAGAACACATATCATACAAGAACAATGAATATCCTGCACAGTAATGAAAGAACTAAGCTCTTAATAATTGAGATAGCTTTTTCAGGGTGATCCTGATGCTAATTGTGAACTGCAAATTCACATAACGGGCATGCTTGCATCTGCACTAATAATATTGTTGAAAAGACCCATTAAGAGTTTTATCCCACCTAGGGAATTAAAAACTTATTCTTTCCAACTCAGATCAAGCTTATACTATAGAAGCACCAAGCTTTTATTCACAATTTGAGAGTTGGTTAAATCACAAAAGCAACATGCTTTAACATGCAAATTGTCTGCTATAAACACAACTTCTTATACCTCCATAATCCAACAATCCAAACACAAAACAACTACGGCCTCAATAAAAAATACAGAAACTTTCAATTCAAGAAAACAAAGTTTACATATTACATTCTGTTACGAGAGGAAGGTAGTAAGGAGGCTCGGCAATCAAGGAAGAAGAGATCAATAACAGCCTGTGACAATTAAGAAGAAAATATGCTGAATTAGCTAAAGAGGCAGTGTTAGTTAGTAATTGTCATAACTGTAAATAAGAAAAGAGCATGTGATGAAAGTTAGTTAGTTGCAGTGTTTAGTTGCTTAGAGTTGTTGATTGTTAGTTAGATAGTCAGTTGAGATACTAGAGTTCATTGTATATAAATCATTGTGTCAAGAACTTGTGAGGCAGGTAATGAAGGAATAAGAATTCTGCAGTTGCAATGCTTCTCTCCCTCTTTTAGTTATCTCCTTTCTTCTTCTTCTTCTTCTTCTTCTAATTCTCTCTTCAATTCTTAAGTTCTTTAGCTTTGTTAGGGGAGAGCTTTGTTAGCCTTATAACAACCTTAACACATTCCTACTTTAAAGTGTCAAGCCAGCAAAAAATCAAACCTGAAAATTGATTTTATACGGAACAGAAAATAAAGGAAAATAAAAACCAATCCTTTTCCATCATAAAGGAGGGTTAAAGAAGTCAAAATACAATTAAGCAATAAACTTCTAAGAGAACCAAACATTATACATGTTCCAAGAACATTAAATCAGTCCAAAAATAGTTACAAAGCAGGAATAAATTGTACTGGTCCTCGGTACTAAACTAAAGCAAACCTCTGGGAAAAAACTCTATATGGATGCCTGTTCTTGACTTCTATTTTCTCTGGGGAAAAAAGAATGTTACAGTTTAACACCGACCTGTAGATGTGATGCCTATAAAGGACCAAAAATGCCCCTTGACATCAGAAATTGACTAAATACAGAGCTCCACTATGAATAAGAGGGATAATGACGAGCGATTGTAAAGCCTTTAAACTTGTAGCAACTAATCTTTTGAAAGGTCTGCCACCAATCAACAAGTCCCAGACCAGACCATGGGAAAAACATGAAAGAGGAAGAGAGAGGTTGTTAGACTCATTATTTTTTCTCTTTAAACTTACATCACCTAATTTGCATTATTAATTATGCTGCTTAGGCACTGAATTTTAAATTTCCTTGCTAGGCAGCCAAACACCAGAGAGAGATGATGGAACAATTACTAATATGACTTAAGATGGAGCAACTGATCCTCAGACTTTCTAAACTAAGGGTAAACAATATGTAGCTGTGCTTAGAGATCAAACATATTTTATGAAGCATAGTCCACTTTGACACTTCCCAAATCTCAGAAAGTGAAAATAAAACTTCGGTGCAATAATCTACCCTAAACACTAGACTCAAATCTAGGAGTAGTCACTCCTCAACCATTCTGGCCTAGCTGTTGATTAAGAGTGATCCACCTCCACTAGAAAGTTCTAAATTCATCTCCCTTGAGAACTGAACTATAGTGTGCTAACATCCAATACAGTGATGCTATAATACACACCCTCACTTCTCTCCGAGCAATTATGTTATCATTCATATGCCCTCCAACATTACACATCCAAAATTGCACACAAGTATCGAAACATTTAGTTCAAGATACAAACTTTACAAAGTAGCTATATAGTTTCAAACCTTATCAAGCATGAACTAGAATGCAAGAAAGTAACCGCCAAAACCCCCACTCTCTCCACTTGCCATTACTAAGACCTTTCCCAATTTCAGCATATAAAGAAATCAAACTCAAAACATACACACAAAATGTACTTAAGAGAGCTTATACTTCAAGCATCATCAACCATCAAAATTAAACTCAAAGAAAATAAAATGCAATACGATAACACCCAAATACTCATTTTCTTCGATCACCATTACTCACATTAAGAACCCAATTCATAGCAATACATTACAATCACAAAAACACCAAAACATAACCACGACTGAAAAGAAAGGAAAAAACCTCATAAATTCTTCTTCTTTTTCCTGAATATAAACACATCAGTCTCCTCATAACAATACTCAGGATGCAAATCCTCTTTCGGAACTTTCTCAATCACAAAAGCCTCTCCACAAATCTCCCAAAACAACTTATCCGCCTCCGGTGATCTCAGTTGATACCCCAACAAAACAACCCCATCATCTTTCACCAACATTTCCATGGCCTTCACCAATGCCCCCACACTCTCTTCAATATAGACAACATCCGCCGCGATTACATAATCAAAGGGGGGATTAACCCCATTAATTTGATCCTCATTACTCCAATAAAGAATCGCTGTCTTCAACATCTTGCCAAGAACTTGTTTGTTTCGCTTTAAGTTGTGTTTCAAAGCAGGCATCACAGGGTGGATGTCAGTAAGGACAATGTCAGTGAGTCCAAGAAGGTAAAGGGCCATGCCAGTGACGCCACAGCCGGTGCCTAGCTCGATGGCACGGCGGTTGTGGAAGTCGAGGAGGGTGGAGTAACGGTTTGGGGTGGTGGTGGGGTTCGTGGACAGTGGGGTCCACCGGTCGAGAAATTTGGAGAGGACTAAAGAACCTGACCAAACTGAAGTTCCCACATGGAAGGAACTGTTGTCTTCTTGGAGAGACAGAGTTTTGTCTTTGATCTTGAGGTCTATTCCAGGCGAGCCTGTGAATTTCATGTTTCTGTTTTGTGCTTTTGCTGTTTCTTGATTTCTTCAAAAAAAAAGTTTAAGGTTTCAGAGGAGGAGGAGTTGAAGTGGAGGTAGGGTTCAAGGTGGTTGTTTTTTTGGGAAACATCAAGTTTAGTCCCTAATGTATATATTTATTTTTAACTGAACCTCAAATCTAAAACTTGTTGTCAATTTGGTCCCAAACGTTTTTTATCAAAACTAAACTGAGGCTTAGTTTATAATCCTTTTCGTTTTGTACAAAAAAACTGAAAATGTTACCAAATACTGAAAAAAGGACCCAATTGAAAAATGTGGGAAACTATTGGAATCTAATTGATAAACTTTATAGGCTATGGATGCAATTTAGAATGAGCATATATATTAAGGATTAAATTGAGGTTTTCCATTGTGTTTTTCGCTGCGCTTGAGTGCTGACGACGATGGAATATCATTATGGGCTTTGAGTTGACAGGGCAGTTGGTCTGGGCTGTGCAAACTGCTACAAACATATTTGATCGTTGCATAGGTATTAAGTTGAATTTTGTTTTTGTTTTTTAAAAAATTAAATTTTATTTTTATTTTTTTTATTTTAAATTAATATATTTTTGATGTTTTTAAATTATTTTGATGTGCTGATATAAAAAAAATTTTAAAAATAAAAAAATATTATTTTAATACTTTTTCTGAGTGAAAAGCACTTTGAAAAACAACTGCTACCATACTTCTAAACAAGCTCTATTTGCCTGCGTCCAACATATTAATCCAATTAAGAAGAGTTAACTTAGTTAAATTTAAATTTAATTGACACAACGGTTAACCCACGACCTTTAAGACCTGGTAAAACTTTTTTGAGACTTGATTTAACTTTTTTAAAATTTATTTTCTTATTAGAAGAACTTTCTTTAAAGAAAATTCTTAAACAAAAATTTATTTTCAATTGATCTAGTCAATCAGGATCCACTCACTGAATCTAAGACTCGGACCTTAAATTGAATCATGAGTGGGTCGAGTTTTATAATTATAATCTAAATTTTAAGTTGAAATGTAATTGGTGTGCTATTATAAAAATTATATTATAAAAATTAGGTTAGTTCATCTAATAAGGGAATTAACCGATTTAAAATCTGAATCGGTATAAGTTAAAGAAAAAATAAAAAGAGAAAAATACTTGGGTGACCCGTGACCCAATAGTGTCAGTCAAAACCTGACTTTCAACTCTTTAACTTTTTTATAAAAATATTTTTTAGTTAATATACTATTGTTTTAATTTTTTTTTTTAAAAAACTTGAGGGTGAAGGGAAGTCCTTCCATGTATGCAAGTGCCAAATTAGAATTTTTGGAGTGGCTAGGTTATATCATCATAAAATTTACAGTGACAAACTTGAAAATTAAATAAATTAAAAGGGTGTTTGGCCTCGTGTTTTAATTAGAGTTTTGAAAATTTTTGATTTTTTTAAATTTTAAAAATAATTATTTTAATATATTTTTGAATGAAAAACACATTAAAAAGTAACTACTATCACTATATCAAACATCCCTATAAGAAAGTCGAAACCAATAATTATAAGATATTATTATATTCTCACAATGCATTTTATTGTAAAAAAAGTTAAAAATTAAGATTTAAGGAACTTGAAATCAAGGTACGAAAAATATAATATTATTATTAAGACGTACATTTGTTTAATTTTTTTAATTAAATTAATTTATTTCTATAATACTAAAATTTGAATCTCACTAGAGCTTTTAAGTTAAAAGGAACTTTTAACATAAAATCAAAACATAATTAACAATATAAAATGGGTTAAATTAAGTATAATAACAAATTAAAGTTTTTAGATTAATTTGGTTTTTCCAGCATGATAATATAAAACTGTTCACGATTCATCCATATGAAGAAAAAAATTTATGAGGGAGATGGGGGCAGAATTATTGTGTCTAGAGTACATGAAGAATATTATTTTCTCCATAAAAAAAATGCATTTTCTTGCTACATATATAATAAGCCAGAAATCAAACCCTATCCAACATGGTCCACAGCTATTTTGCCTGCCCTGAAAACTCCATTATGTTGTTTTTGGCACTAGCTAGCTAGCTAGCACAAAAGGCTAACATGAACACACACATCAAATAATAATATTCCACATCTATATATAGATGGCAATATTTCACTTTACTTTGACATTTTTGAACTATATATTATTTTGAATCACAAATATATACCTAGCTAGCTAGCTAGCTGTTTGCTACATTATTATCAAAAGCTAAAATTTGGAGGTGAGAAAATGCGGTGTGGATGTAAATTTGCGGTAAGCATTGGATTACTTGTAGTCCATAAAAAGCAAAACAAAGCAATGATCATTCTATCATATCAACTAATAAAGTTAGTTAAATCAAAAGAGGGAGGAGGGGTAAGAACATTTTCTTTTTCTCTTTAACTTTTTTTTTTCCTTTTCTTTTCATCTTCTTTTATACCATTATAAGCTGTTGTACCACAATTAAGGAAGCTAAACAAATGAAAAATAGCTTATTTGGTATGGTGGTATGTGGTTTGATTGTGCTTGTTTTTTTAATGTATTTTAAAATATATTTTTTTATTTTTTAAAATTTACTTTTAATATTAGAACATCAAAATGATATAAAAACATAAAAAAAAATAATTTAAAGTAATTTTTTTAAAAAATACTTGACATATTCTAAGAGTAGATCGATTATCTTGAATATTCATAGTATTTGAATAAGAATTTTGATATAAAATGAAATACATGTTGATGGATTTATCTACCAGAAGTCACTAATCAATAAGATCTACAACTCAATTTCTATTAATTTTCTTGATTTATTTTTTTTAAAATCTAAATTTGATTAATTAAAAATATAATTATAAAACCTTATTTTATCTAGTGGGTCGCCCGGTGACTTTCCAACTTGACTTTCCAACTTAGAGCCTAGCATGAGTTAGGTTTTATTTCGAATTATTTTTTTTTAAATGATATTTTTTAAAGTATTTTTTAAGAAAAAATTAAAACAATATTATTTTATTAAAAAAAATCCTAAACCCATATTATATTTTGGTAAAATAAAATTAGATATTAACCTGTCTATTTACCGGTTAAGCTAGTTTATATCCTAAATAAACCGGATCTAATTAACTAAGAGGGGGGGAACAAAAAGAGATTTATCTCTATCATGGTGGGACATTATAAGAACTCATGAAATGTGCTTCCCCTCTAATTTCTGCTTGAAAAATATAAGATAATCTCTTGTTATTCTATATAATACAGTTATGCATAGTACTTAATTAATTTGCTGATAGAAAAGCTACATTAATTTATTTAGACAATAAGCTAATATTTATATAAAACCCTACTTTTACGAGAAATTATGAAGCCTTTTGCCATTGGAAATACCCTCACAACAGTGCGAAACAAGGCAATAATGGAGCTCAAAAGGTGTATAGTACTCTTGCTTTGCTCCCACTACTATAGCCCTCCCTTTCTTTTTTCCCAAAAAAATAAAGGCCATCATGTTAAAGGGATCAGCTTTTAGGGTTCAACAGAATATGCATGGATCTCCTTCCTTCAACAACTACTCTTCAATAGTTTTCTAAGCATAACCTTTTAGCCCTCCATCAAGCACTCATGAATGCCACCTTTTCCTTCCTGCAAAGTTTCCCATTACTAAAATCTCAAATACTTCTCTTTTCTGATCCATTTTATTGTCAAATTTACTTCCCATTAAGAAACTGATGTCATCCCATATATGAAGTTTAAATCCAGCCATTGATAGATGATGGGTGGCATATGGCTTGTACACCAACACCAAGAAAGTCTCTAGTTTGCCCTCCTGCAGGACTATCTTGATCACTTTGAAATATTTTCTGCCTTTTAGGGTACATTTGAAGCTGATTCAAAGAGGAGATCTGATCACTTCCCGAGTTCTCCACGTCGCTTGCTGGATTAGTGCTTACAGGGCTTGAACCATATAGTCCACAGAACTTGTTCCCATCTTGAACTTTTTTAGCATTGCTCTTTAGCGCAAAACTTCCAAGGAATGATGGATCAGTTGAAGTTGCACCGATCTGAGCAGCTTTTTGCAGCAAAGCAGTGGCTGACATGTTGGCCGAAGTTGTTTGATGGGACTGCTGTTGTTGGGTGCTATACAATGAAGGAACACTTGCTAGCTGACTTGCAGCAGCTGCTTCCTTAACGTTGGTTAAAGGAAGTACTAAAGTGCTTGTCAGTTCCTCGTGAGCATTATTTGAAGAGATCTTATTTCCAAAAACTGGCCAATTTAACTGATAATGATCAGATGGTGGAGCATGTGAGCATGAAACAGCAAGAAGGTCACCAAACATAGCTCCTGAACTAGTCACAGAGCGAAGTTGATGAATCTCTTGAATGTTATTGCCCATTAATGCTTCACTCACTTGGGGTACTCCTTGGTTCATCCACAAGGAAACTCCTCCCTGTCTTGTTTGGTGATCATTGCTTGAAATTGGCTTGAAAATTGAAGAGAAATGTTGTGCCATGTTAGGCCCTAATGGATTCCCCATCAGATGATAATTGATGCTCCCAGCAGTCAAGTTGTTTATGCTAGATACTGCATTTACTCTTGCTGTTTCCTCTGCTAAGGCATCACAGAAGGCCCTGTGAGTGATGAAGCTATCTCTCCTGCTCAAGAAAAGATTTTGAGCATAAAGTTAATTAATATGATGAAACCATAACAAATCTCTTAGTATTACATATATAGCTAGTCATAGCATTAGTAATAAAGGGCTAATTAATTAGGACATCAAATTAATTGATATGGTCTTTCCACCTCTCTCTTCGTCTTCACCATATATATCTCCATGCTCTCTTTATTTTTCATTTCTGAGAGATAGAAAGTGAAGGGGGCCGGTGCACAGCCAAAGATAACACAACCACAAAAAATCATTTTCATGCTCCACATAGTTTCTATTTCGACACGGGTAGTGTTGTTGACAAGAGAAAAAGCGATGCTCTATCACCACTTGAATCACTTTCATGCTTTATTAACTAGTCCTCGTTAGTCATTTTATTCTTGAAACCCTTGCTTACTACTACAAATCTATAGTATTTGAGTACCACCATCACTATAAATTCAAATAAAAATCCTTGCAAAAAATTATACCTTGAAAATAGAGTCCCACAGTCACATTTGTACTCCCTAGTGCCACAAGTCTTTGAGTGCGCTTTCCAATCTGATTGCACAGCGTATCTTTTTGAACATTTTTCACACTTCCACTTCTTCTCTCCATGCTTCCTACAAAAGTGCTTCTTTATACCTGTTAAGTCTCCAAGAGCCCTAGAAGGATGATGATGGACACAGGTCTTTTCAGGGCAGACATAAACACGTTTTTTTACTTCTTTGTTAGTCCTTTGCTTGAGCTTCCATGGAAGGTTGTGTCCTCTCCTATGGAGTTGTAGGTTTTGATCTCTCTGAAACCCTTTACCGCATATTTCACACAAGAATCTGTTGGTGGCCATGAGAGTTTTTGGTGATAAAGCTATGACTTCTGCTTCAGGATCTGCATAGAAGAATCAATATTCTCATTTGAATATTAAGGCAATAAAGCTTGATAGACATGAATAACTTTGAATATACTGACGATCATATATGATCATAAAGACAGAAAGGGAAAGGCGGACAGAAAGAATAATAACAACATAAACACGAACACAAACTCAAAAAGAAGAAAAATAAATAAACAAGCTGGCCTCTAGCTTGCCTGGAGTTCCTGGGAGGTTTCTCTTCTTCTTTAGAGCAGGAGGATTGGATCCACCAACAGGGTTTTCAACAAAACCATTGTTACTACTTGTTATTGCTTCTTCTGTTGCCATGATCTTCTCTAACATATCACTCGAGTTTACTCAACGTAGCTAGTTATACAAAGCAAAAGGGTCAACAAAGAGAGCTATTACAATTGTGGTTAAGGGAAAAACCAAGAGAAAAGGTTTTGTCTTGTGGTGTCTCAACCCTAACAATATAAGAAGATATATGCAAGACTTGTTCTCTCTCTCCCCCACTCTCCCCTTCTCTTTCTATCTCTACTATGCTGCAGACATTTGAATTAGCACTTGCTTTTCAGCTAAGGCTCGGATAGAATAATTAATTAAAAAAATGTTCTTGGGAGGTGGTGAAAAAGTTAAAGTTGAGATAGAGGAAGGGAGAGAGGATATTGCTTGAAAGAGTGAATGGCAAAAACACACAAAGGTGCATGATGACACATATGATGAGCATGGGGGAATGCTAATCTCCCATGCCTTTTCAATTAGGAATGATTATCACATAATTTGCTTGCTTTTTGTTTCTCTTATTTTTCTAATCTTTCTCTTTAAATATTGTGCATTGGATGATAAATTAATGGGAGTTAATTAATTATTTCCTAGAACCCAACAAACATTTTATGAAAGCCTAGGTTATCCTATATAGCCAAGATATGCTCAAAAGCAAGTAGATTGGACTGTTTTCTTTGGTTTTTAGCTACTACATAGCCATAATGGAAGGCTCAATTAACCATGCAAACCCATATCAAACATCAACCTACATTATGAGGTCAAGAATGCCCCATTT
>Ga0307515_10015300_pt1 | contig 14145 bp, 11 predicted proteins | sample 17_EM_MG_FD_194513 | JGI IMG/M metagenome (GOLD analysis project Ga0307515, IMG submission 194513) | Populus trichocarpa ectomycorrhiza microbial communities from riparian zone in the Pacific Northwest, United States - 17_EM | ecosystem: Host-associated > Plants > Roots > Unclassified | place...
GGTAGTCAAAACCTTGCTTCTAAAACATCGATTGAAGCGCCTCGACGTCACTTCCATATAAAAGCGGCGTGTGTGGCATAATTGTTGCTGGTTTGACTAGTGTGATCTTTTATTCTAAGAAAAAAATTCTCTCTCTCTTACTCAATTTTCATGTTGGCCTTTAAAAATCAGCATTGAAGTTTGTTATCCTTAAGATTTTTTTCCTATTCTTTTTATTACAATTTTTTATTTAGAATAGTTTATGAAATTAAATATTTTTCTCAATTTCATCCCCAATAGATTTTTTCATCTGTCAATTTGATTTTTATTAAATTTGATTAATATTTGTTTTATTTGAGATGGTTTTTGAAATTGTTTTTTTACAATTCATCCTTCTTGAGTTTTGTTGCTATCAAATCTAATCCTTTCTTTATAATTGTTATTTTTTTTACTTTTCAAGATTTTTTTAAATTGATTTTTTTTTATTATTTCAACCTGCAACATTTAATTGACTAGATGTTTAGTTTCTTAGTTAAACTCAGGTCTAGAATTTAACGGATTGCGGATTTAAAAGATTAACATCAGTTTACGATGTTGACATGGGCTTCCATGGTTTTGTTTTTCCCTTTTTAAGCTTTTTTTCATCCTACATCATTTTGTTATTTTCTTATTCACTCTGTATGAGATTTTTTAGTCGTTTTGAAAATAACACAAGTTGCCTTAGTTTTTTTTTTTATCTTTGTTAAATTTATCTTTTTAAAAGGAATTTTGTTTTTAAAATTAAAATAAATTAATTAATTTCATCCTTCAACATTTAATTATTCAGGTGTTGAGCTTTTGGGTTGAGTTCGAGTCGAGAATTTAACGAATTACAAATTTGAGAGTTTAACCCAGGTTTACAAGGTTCATTCAAGCTTGCTTGATTTTTGTTTCCTCTTTTTAAGCTTTTTTTTTGTTTTTGCGATTTCATCATCCAACATTCTTTTTATTTCCTTTCTACGGGATTTAACTTTCTTTTAAAATAACAAGGGTTGCCTCAAGGTTTTTTTTTTTTTTGTTAACTTTAGATTTTTTTAAAAGGAATTTGTTTTTTAGTTAAATTAAATTTATTGGTTTTATCCTCCAATATTTAATTTGGTAGGTGTTGAGCTTCTTGGTTTAGCTCAAGTCTACAATTTAATGTGTTACGGGTTTGAAAGATTAACTCGGGTTTGCAAGGTTCACCCAAGCTTGCTTGGTTTTTTTCATTTTTTTTTAAGTTCATTTTTTTTATTTCATCCACTAATATTTGCTTATTTTTTTTAATTCTCTTTCTATGAAATTTTTATGTGGTTTTGAGAGTAATAAGGGTTAATTCAAATTTTTTTTTACCTTTATTGAATCTAGATTTTTTAAAAGGAATTTTATTGTTTAATTAAATTAAATTAATTATGTGAGAGTAAGTATGAGATGCTCAATTCATAATGTTTTTTTTATTTTATTTTTTTGTCACTACTCTGATAGCAAATGTGATCTCTTTTTGTTATCAAATTCTTAGATTTTTCTTACTCCTTATAAAATGTTGATATTGCATGAACATTTTTTTTACATTGATAAAAAATTAACTCGGCAACAATATAGCGCGATCCATTTATCTAATGAAAAAAACTAGAAGCATTCATCATTTTACTCTGCATTATTGTTGGATAAATAGTGTTTTTTTTTTAATTTTTCAATTTGGTCGCTAGACTTTTTTTTTTTTACTTTTATTCATTTATTAATGTTTGTGATATTTTATGTGCTGATATTTTCTTCTATTGAATTTTCTTGAAAATTCAATATGTTTGATAAAATTTTAGATTTGAATTAGAGACTCATTTCATTAAATAAGATTTAAATTTACGATGATAAGAAATTAAAAGAAAAGGACAAAACAAATCTGATGAGGTGTTCTTAATATTCACGCTAAAAAGTTCATTTTAGTGCAAAAATTCTCCATTTATTCTGTTTTAGTTCTTTTAGTTTTAGAATTTTATGTTTCGGTCCTAAACTTTATTTATTTTACATTTCAGTCCTTGAGTTTTTAGAACAGTTCTATTGAGGTATTTTTGAACTTCCATCTAGCCGGAAAAAGTAGATCGGGCTCAAAAAGTTTTTCTTGAATTGGTTTAATTTTGTATTTTTTTTAATAGGTTTTGAGGTGTTTTAGGTTATAAATAGGTTTATTGAGATTCTTAAGATGTTTATTAGGTGTTTTCTAGTGAAAATAATTTTTTAAAAATAGATTTTTAGATCAGAAAACCTAAAACCTGACTTTTTGACCACATCTTCGATAGCCAAAATCTAAACCAATAGACAACACGTGTCTATTTTATTTATTTATTTCATTTAATAAAAAAGTGGATTATCATACCATCACCCTTAAACAAATAAGAAAAAGAAGAATAAAAAAACTATTTTTTGTTATTAGGCTAGACATAAGAGCCTAATCTCATTGTTAGATGCATGGTTTATTTATGTATTTTTTTTTTTCAAAATTATTTTTATCTTTTCATTGAAATGCACTATAAATAAAATATTTAACTTTATATTTAAATTATTATCTAATATTATCATAATCTTTAAATAATACTGTTGATTTTTATGGGAATGTTAACAATTTTCTTATTCTTATATACCTCATATGTAAAAAATATATATATATATATATATATACTCATGAATGTTCAATGAAAACAAAATTTCTTTTTTTATTACTTCTTAATAGATTTTTGACATGATTTTATCATATTAATTGTTTTTTTCTTTAATTATATATAAAATATTTAGATATTTTTTAGATATTCAATTTTACCATAGTTTTCAATAAAATATTTAAAATTTTATTTTATCTATTATACAATTAAATAAAAAATAATTTTTTCAAAATTGTCCGGTAATATCGCACGCACGAGCTTAAAAAATTCACTCACTCTGAAAGTGCAGTACTGTACTATAGCTTGTCCATAGTCCTGTGAAAGGATGCCATGCATGTCTGTGCTGCAAAGCTGAAGGGTTTTATATATACAGGGACCTTGTCCGCTACCTATCTTGTGAAAATGTGTTTTCAAGGCACAAAATTTGACGAACTCAGTTTGAAATTTGCAGACTTTATTCCCTCACCGGTCTTTAACTCAGAATTACCACCGGAACTTGTGAGTTTCAATAAGGTAAGCCAATAATATATTTAACCATAGGATGCGATCTTACGGGGCTGTGTCTTCCACATTCTTTTTAAATAAAGGCAGGCAATATAACGCCACTGTGTTTTTTTTTTTTTTTTTTCCTATTGTCTTTTACCTTATCGTTTGAGTAAGTGCATTGGTCTCTCCATGTAGATAGAGATAGAGATAGAGTGTGAGCCTGCATATCTCTCCATGTAGCAATGCTATCTAGCTGTCTATCTTCCGACTTAAAGTTGTGAAGTTGAAACTGAACTGTGTTGCTAACTAGATGCTTTGGTTGTTCATTAGCAAATTACATGACTGTCATCAAGGTTGGAAGGGCATTTTGTCATTTTGGAGGGGGGAAATGGGGTTTCTGCAGTGTTGACTGTGGAGTCTGTTGGAAGTTGGGGAGAGATATCAGAAATGGGAGATGATCAAAGGGTGAGTTAGTTACTTCCATTGGTGGGTTATGCCAAGGACAGAGGTGGAGAGGTTTTATCTTTTCTTAATTCAAAAAAAAAAAAAAAATTAGGTATATTTGTTGTTTTTCATTGTAAATCAATTTTATAAAAGATAGACATTAAAAAACCACAAAGAAAAATTTCAAACCGTAAAAAAATTAAAATTTAAAATAACTAAAATTAAAACAATGAGGACTACACAATACACAAAAGTAATTGAAAGAAACTAATAAGGGAATGGATTGAAAAACAAAATAAATTAAGAAAATGATTTAAAAAAAGAGTAATAAAAAATGAGAACCATAATTGGAAACCAAATAAAATTAAATCAAAATCCCAATGAAAAAATAAAGAAAAATAATAATGAAAATGATAAAAAAAATAGCAATGAAAAGAATCAGGACCAGATTAGATAAAAAAAATCTAATGAGATTAAATGATTAGAGACGAAATTAAAAACAAAACAAACTTAAAGAAGCATCAAGTCTAAAATAAAAAAATAAAAAAAAATGAAGACCAAACCCAAAAAAAAATACAACCTCGAGGACACCATTGAATTTCTCAAAGCTTTGCATGTATTCCGAGGCTTTAGAGAGAGAAAAGAAGGGGAGAAGAGAAAAGATCTATCATCGTCAAACCGCCACTCAAATAACAAAACGTGCCACCCTAAAAGATGCGCTATCACTTTTCGTGTCGGGTGAGTAGGTGATCAGCTATTTTAGCCACCGTATGTGCCCTCACGCGCCACCAGAATGCAAATTACTAAAAAGGTCTTAAGGGCATACGAATATTATGAAAAAACCATGATGCAAATACAAAAATACCCTCCCAAGGCAGCCTTTAATTTTTCAAAGTCAAAGGGGAAACATGAAATTTTACTATATATAAAATGTGCAAAGACATAACAACCCCTCCTTCAAAGGCCAATATTTTTTAGGGCTGAAGGGCACAAACATTATTTAACTGTGCAAATAAACCTGCAAAAACACAAAAGCCTTTGGACCGGAGGCCAATTCTTTGAGCTTCCAAGGGTAATATAGTTTTTACTGTACATAAAATACACAGAACGACAATTTTGCCCCCGATTAATTCTCAAATGACATTTGGATCCCATGAAAAATACAATTTTGCCCTATGTGCAAAGGCAATTATTAAGAGCAATGAAGGTAAAAATCGTAATTCACTGCTTGAATCCACAATGAATCTCCTCACATGCTATAGTAATTTACTAAGCGCTTTTAGTTTTTAGTTAATGATATTTAAAAGAGCTCGATTAGTAATATAATTTTTTTTTAATATTATAAATATAGTTTTTTTTATATGCATTCCAATCATTAAAAAAATTATTTATAAGAATTAATTGTATTTTAATATATTTGATATATATATATTAACAACCGAATATGACCTGGTTGACTTGACGATTCTATAAACAACCCAGACGATTATTAATTAATCCAATATTAACTAATGAACTTGAAAAAAAATCAATTAAAAAATACAAAAAAATAACTCGAGTCCACCCAGGTGAACTCATTAAACCTATGACATGGATCGCAAGACCAAAATAATCTCATAAATACCAAAACAAAAAAAAAACATAGATTTTTTAAAAAAAAATCAAAGGAAAAAAAACCTAATGAAAAAAAAAATACCATAGCAATGAATAATGTTTTAGCATTTTTGTAAGATTTATAGAAATAGCATTTTTGTAAGAGAAATGGTAAAATAGCATTTTGTTTAGCACTCCTCTAAAAGCATATAAAACAAGCAATGAAAAGCCAAAATAATTTTTATTTATTTATTTTTAGCTTTCCATTTTAGCATCTCTATTATAGGATGGTATTAGCAGGATTTTCTTTTTCATGGAGAAATACTGTTAAATTAACTTAGGGAACATATGATATTTAATGCTATGTGATTGGACCAGTGCTTGATGTTCTTTTATCGAACACCTTTCTTAATTTTCAATTTTGCTTATATAAAATCTTTTCTATTGAGGTATTTGTAATTATAAAGCAAAAAAACTAATTTTTTAGCTTCTTTTATTAGAATTTGTAGCTCCAATAAAAGAGTCAAAATAGTGTTTTAGAGTGCAAAAAAGCTTAGGCAGTATATGTTATATTACACAACTTGGTTGATTTCAAAACTGGATCCGCTCAAGTACATCTGTGAAAAGCCTTACTTGTAACATGATAGAGAGATGGAAAGTGTTGTTGGCGGAATACAACATTGTTTATATGACAAAGAAGGCTGTAAAAGGAAGCATAATTTCTAACCATCTGACAGACCATGTCGTAGAAGATTATAAGCCATTGAATTTTGATATTCCCGATGAGGATGTATTAGTAATTGAGGATGATGACAAGGTGAACGACTGATGGACCATGTACTTTGATAAGGTAGCGAATATATTAGGAAATGTTATTGAAGTAGTGATAATTTCTTCAGAAAAGAAGCAGTGTCTTGTTTTGGTAAGGTTGTAATTTAAATGTACTAATAACATGGTTGAGTATGAAGCCTGCATCATTGGTTTGGAAGCTATCTTAGAACTTAAATGAAAAAGCTTGATGTTTATGGGCATTCTTCGCTAATCATTTGTCAAGTGAAAGGAGAAGAACAAACTAAGAATGAGAAGTTAGAGTCATACCAAGATTATCTCTCGAGGTTAGCTAACGAATTCGAAGAGATAAAATTCACCCATATAAGTAGAGATAAGAATTAGTTTGATGAACCCTAGATTTGATGACACAAGTCATTATTGGGGGCAGGATCCAACTAATAAACATTGAAGTCAGAAATTTCCAAGCTCATTATTGCGCACTTGAAGAGTCATCAGACATGAAACCATGTTACAATGACATTAAGAGAATTAACCAGTATCGGGAATATCCTAAGAGGGATTCCAAGATAGATGAAAAGACTTTATGGAGAATGGCCATGGATTATTACTTGGATGATGAAATCCTGTGTAAAAGGTCATTTGATGGGACTTTGCTTAGGTGTTTGAATGAGAAGGAGGCTAGGCAAGAATTATAGGAAATCCATGAGAGAATTTGTGCCACTTATATTAACGGACATACGATGGCAAGGCAAATCCAGAGATCTGGATATTTTTTATTGACCATAGAGAGAGACTGTAATAGCCCGGCCTAATCTGTCATATATTGTCCGCTTTGGGCCTTACCACCCTCATGGTTTTGCTCCTGGTGATGCGAGCCCACTTCTGAGTTTGACGCCTCAAAACGCGTACAATAAGTCAGCGACCAACACTATTCATAAAGCCCCGCTCTAGACGTTTGCTTTCGATGTGGGATATCACAATCCCCCCACCTTAAGGCAAGCCATCATCGGCTCTGATACCAAATGTAATAGCCCGACCTAACCTGTCGTATATTGTCCGCTTTGGACCTTACCGCCCTCACGGTTTTGTTCCTGATAACGCGAGCCCACTTCTAAGCCTAACGCCCCAAAACACGTACAGCAGGTCAGCGACCAACACTACTCATAAAGCCCTGGCTCTGGACGCTCGCTTCCAATGTAGGATATCACAGAGACTGTGTACACTATGTTAGAAAATACCACAAGTGTCAGATACACGGTGATAAAATAAATGCACCTTTAGTGTCGCTATTCAATATTACCTTGTCTTGACCTTTTGATATGTGGGGATTAGATGTCATAGGACCAATCAATCCAAAGACCAATAATGGGTATAAGTTCATTTTAGTGCTCATTGACTACTTCACTAAATGAGTTGAAGTCAACTCTTATGCACATGTGATATAGAAAGTAGTTAAGAGGTTCATTAAGAAAGATCTAATTAGTCACAATGGCTTGTTGACATGATCAAAGAGTTGATGTCTTCTCCCAAGTGCAGGAGTGTCGAAGTAATAAATAACCCGGAAAACCGGGGTCGAACCACAGGGAGGTTAACTGTATAAACTACAAATAAAAAAATAGATAATAACATAAAAGGAGTTGAAGAGAGCTTTGAGATGTGATAATGATATAAGGATTAAACAATGATAAAATAATTGTCAAGGTTAGAGGATCCACTAATGGTATTTCAAACAAGTATAGTATAAACTCTTTTTATAACTAAACTGGAAACCACGCACAAAAGAGATTTCAATCGGATTATAAATTGTTAACATGATTACATTAGTTATCTTATTCGAATAATGCTAATACTTATAAATGTTGTCAGGTAATCATGATTATAACTTATGTTAACAACAAATCAAGTTCCTTTCATAGCACAAGTGTCGGTTATACCATACAGTTGGACTATGAAAGTGTCAAGTATTTGTTGTAACAAGGGTTATACAACATAAATATAGATTAACCATTTAACAAGCAAAGTATTAAAAGTGAACAAGATAACAAATACAAAACATGTTAGTATCAAACATTAAAGTCCATGTTGAGTTTATACTATTTTATTCTTACACCATTAGTGTAACATTTTCACATTGACATAATAAACTTAGCTAAACATAATGAAAGAGAGAAACATAAATAAACAAGATAAGAACATAAAGAAGATATAAGTTAACTAAGTAAAGGAAAGGAAATGAAAAGTATAAACAAGAGATTAATATAAACAAAACTTAAGCATTACAAAAATATAAAGAAAGAAATAAAGAGCATGATCTTGATCTGAAAATCAAGATACCTAAATGCATGGCAAATGTCTCCTTTTATAGGCTAAAATTTGGAACTATTAATTTGATGACTAATTGTTGAGTGGGTGGCCACATCTTGACTTGGTGACAATCATTATCTTTTTGTCTGAACAAAACGTCATTGCTAACGTCAGAATTTGAATAGATAGTCTTCATGAAAGTTCTAGGAAATTGTCTCAGCTTTCCATTAAAAAACAAATAGGTGCATTTGGACTTCTAAAACTCGAGATATGGGCTAAATACTGAACAGTGTCTAGGCTGCAGGACATATTTCGACTTCTCCGTTGTTACTACAATTTGAACTTAAAAATGACCTTTTTTAATCTTGGACTCTCATGAAAGTTTTAGGCCTGTGTTTTAGCTTTCCATACATATAAACCAGACCTAAATCTAAGTTCTATAGCTCTAGTTATGATCCAATAACCGAATAGTGTTCCAGTTTGGACAGAACCAGCATCTCTTTTCTAAGCTTAGCCCTCTCTTTGTCTTCTCAATTTCAGTAATTAATCTCATCAATCAATCCTTTGATTTATGTGATAGGCCTACATTTAAGATGAATATTTACTATAAATTAAAGGTATCTTATATTATCAGACTTGTTATTATAAAACATGTTTTAGTTAAGGAGTTATTGATACTTCAAGTTCAAAATGATGATATAAAACCTTGATAAAAATACACTTTTAAGTACTAATCACTTGTCGACAAGATTAGTAACTAACAACACTTAGAATTTCAATGAAAGGCTGATTGTTGAGCTCTGTACTAAGTGGAAGATTAAACATCTTAATTCTTCTCCCTACAAATCTAAGATGAGTGGTGTTGTTGAGACAACCAACAAAAATCTCAAAAAGATCATCCAGAAAATGGTGGTCGTTTATAAAGATTAGAATGAGATGCTTCTATACGCACTTCATGTGTATCGCACTATGGTCAAAACTTTTACGAGTGCAACCCTTTACTCTTTGGTATACGAGATGAAAGTAGTTATGCCTTTAGCAATGAAGACTTCATCATTAAGGGTCTTGAGGGATCCTGAACTAGAGGAATCATAGTGGGCAAAGCTGAAATTTGAGCAGATTGAATCTGATCAGTGAAAAAAGACTAGCAGCCATTTGTCACCACCAGTTGTACTAAAACAAAATGGCTAAGGCATACAATAAAAAGGTTAGGTCAAGAGTGTTTAAAGAAGAAGACTTGGTATTGAAAAAGATCTTGCCAGCATCAGGGGAAGATCAGAGTAAATAGGTATCGAACTACGAAGGATCATACATGGTAAATAAAGTTTTTTTCTAGAGGAGCCTTAATTTTAACCAAGATGGATGAGGGTGATCTGCCTAAACCTATAAACTATGATATTGTAAAGAAGTGTCATGTCTAATGTACTTTGTCTATCAATCATTAAAAATTGAAGTTTGACCAGGAATTCTGTAGTGTATTTTTCTTTTCTCTAAAAACTCTATATGATCTCATAAGCTTAAAAACTCTATTTTTGTGTTTTCACAAAGATTTTTGGGAAATCAAAGTTATTAGTACAAATACAGAAGTCAAGTTGGTGTTTGTTTTCAATAAGCGAGTCTTGGAAATTCAAGTGATCTTTTAGTGAGATGACAAAAAAACTTAAAAACCTGAAAAACAAACCAAACACCACAAAATAACTTAAAAGCTGAATTTTAGTTGAATAAATAATAATTCATAATCATAATGAAAAACCATTTTGCATGTTCAAATTAACCACAATGAAGGAAAACAAAGTTTACTGATCCTAAACATATGTATTTGAAATGAGAAAAAATCATATTTGATAATACTTTTACAATACTAAAAAATATCATTTGTAATCCCCGTTTAAGCCTAGTAAATTTTCCTTGAAAATTAACCCTGACTATGATCACACCCTGCACTAGGGGTGAGTACGATGACTAGAAAAGCAAGTCGACTGCAAGGATATACAAGATAATCCTTAATGATCAAAAGTACCCAAATAAAGCTAAGGGCACGAAGAAATTCAAACAATTCAAAAAGTTTGAGCATGCCATACAAAATAGGAAATATGATGATGGTGCTCAAAATCAAATGAATAGAAAAAGATAAAAAGTCCAAAAGAAGTTTTGTAAAGACAATATGAGGTCTGGGAATCCCTTGACCAAAAGAAGTTCTAGGAACGAGCACTAGTGATCTATAGTCTTGAGATCTTTTAAACACCTTTTGAGCCTACAAATACCATTTTCTTTCATAACCAATATTTAAACCCATGTTACATGTCCAATAAAGCCCTTTTTAATCAAAGGCAAGCAATCTAGATTGGTAAGAAATGCTTTCCCATGCAAAACGAGTTTTTCAAGAAACTTCAGTTATGCTTTTGTCATAACCCAATTTTGGACCCCCTAAATTTATTTTATAAAAAGAGTATATTTTTATTTTGTATTAAAAAATCCAAAAAATTATAAAATATAAAATCCAAAAATGTTTTTGAAACACGAGGAAACAAGATTTCGAACTGCAAAAGACCAAAATACTAGAAGAATTAATTCAGTCTAAAGACTTAATTAAACTCCTAACAGGTTTGATTGACTTATTTAATGACTTAATTGAAGAAAAATTTAGTTTAAAAGTCAATTAGGTATAAATTGGAAGAATTAATTAAGTTCAAGGAATTAATTAAACTTCTAATGAGTTGTATGGATTTAATAAATGACTCAATTGAAGAAAAATAAAGTTTGGAGGCCTAATTCGGATCGATTCATAAAGATGAAAGATTAGGGACACAATTGAAAGTTTAAAAGGCTAAATTGGTCAGGGGTTTAATTGAAAGAAATTTGAAATATGAAGTTCAATTCAGGACCACATTGAAGAAATCAGAAACCAAAGATCACTTTGTAAAAAATGTTGAAATTTGAGGGTTTAATTGAAGAATGTTATGGGTAAAATTGCAAGGAATCCAAAAGATTAGGACTAATTGAGGGTTCCATTATAAAGCTCCAAAGACTTAGGGAACAAATTAAAAAAAATATCATAATTTCCCTATTCACCATCTTCTTCCCATTAAAACAAGAGAAAAAGATGTCCAAGTGACCATCTTTCAGCCATAACTTCTCCCTTACCCCTTCACCATACCATATAAATCTTATATCAACTTATACACTGGTATTTATACTTTACTATAAACCAAAATTGCAGCTCTAATGGCACTAAAAACACCTGTAGATTCTCTTTTAAAAACACCACCCAACATTGTTTTGCCTGCAAAACTAGCCTTAGTCCTCCCTTAGTCAGTTGCAGAGCATGCCAAAATTTTGTCCATGACATATAAATTTTATATCAATTTATACCCTGATATTTTTACTTCACTTTAAGAAAAAATTTCATCTCTAATGACATAAAAAATACCTGAAGATTATCTTTAAAAATCACAACCCAATACTATTCTAAGTTGCATAATAGGATATTTTTTTGTCTTTATCTTCAATAAATAGCTGTGATTTATTCCCCCTAAGTGGCCTAGGGGGAGCCAAGACAACAACGACCTTCTCCTTAATTTTCCCAACCTGAAACCAACCTAGAAATGACCCAGTAATCAACACCAGGGCCTCCCCTACGTCCACAACCATCTTCCTGACAATTTAGAGTCTTTTCTGAATAAAATCGTGTGTCTATTCATTGAGAATTTCCCATTATATAGACAGAATTTACAAGCTAAGAAAGGAAAGAATATAGGTTGATCTTCAACCATTAAAAACAGATAACCTACCATATATACATTAATCTAATTATAGCCTACAGCTAGTATATCCCAATCAAGGAAAGAATAAATCTGTATATCATAATTGTCAAGGCAAAGAATCTGTGGCATTAAATGTGTAGGTATTTCCTTTAACACCCCCCCTCAAATTGATGTTGGTAAATCGACAAGCATCAATTTTCCAGTGAGGAAATGATGGCTGACAGGGCATGGATTTGGTGAAGATATCTGCGATATGTAGAGTAGTGGAGATATGTGGAAGGTTGATAATCTGATGAGCATATGCTTCCCTGATTGAGTAACAATCAACCACAATATGCTTGGTGTGTTCGTAATAGATGGGGTTGGCTGCAATTTGGATGGCACTAGTGTTGTCAACATGGAGTGGAGTAGGATGAACTGGACAGAAACCGAGTTATGTGAGGAGACTAAGCAACCAAATGATCTCAGAGCAAGCAGCAGACATGGCTCAATACTCTACTTCAGTAGATGATTTGGAGATGTGGTTTTGTTTCTTGTATTTCCATGAGATAAGGGCATCACCAAGAATCATACACCAACCAGTAGTAGATTTCCTGGTGTCTGGGCAGCCGACCCAATCAGCATCACTATAGGTTTGTAACTAAAGTGAAAAACCTGTAGGGAAGAATAAGCCACGACTATGTGTGCTAAGAAGGTAGTGAATTATGCGGTGGACATCAGATAGATGAAGATGCCTTAGTGCTTGCATGAACTATACAAAGAACATTTCAGTTTGCAAACATCATTAGATAAGGAAGTAGGTATACTAGAAGGAAGTTTCAGGTAAACATCTTCTTTGAGATCACCATAAAGGAAGGCGTTCTTGACATCTATTTGATGCAAGGGCCAGGATTGAGATGTAGCAAGGGCGAGTATAATTCAGACAGTGGTCATTTTGGCGACTAGTGCGAACGTCTCATCATAGTCGAGACCATATTCTTGTTTGTTGCCAAGTGCCACTAACTGAGCCTTGTAACATTCTATGGACCCATCAGAATAAAGCTTGATAGAAAACAAAAATTTACTACCAAAGGGATTCACAAATGAGGGATGTCGCACGTCACCCGCACGACGTCTGCCACTAACCGAGCCTTGTAACATTGTATGGACCCATCAGAATAAAGCTTGATAGAAAACAAAAATTTACTGCCAAGGGGATTCACAAATGAGGGATGTCGCACGTCATCCGCGCGGTGTCTGTTTTGGCAATTTTCTCGTTATGTTTGCTTTCTTGATTCGTTGGGAGTTGCCACCTAGTATTTAATTGAGGGCTACTAGGAAACCTGGGTGTACTGGTCTTGTCAGAGATTCACGAGTAAAGGACTGGTTGTGGTTAGGGAAGGTATTAGCACCCCTAACGCACCTTACCTGAGGTAAGCTGCTTCGTGGCTTTTATGTGTTAAAGAAGTTTTAAAAATTTTGTCTTTTCATCGGATATTAGAAATATGACTTATGTGTAAGTTCATAATTCTTGACCATGAGCAAATCAAAATATTAAATTCTTCTTTATTCTTTGCAATTTTATCATAAAAAAAAACATCCATAAAAAGCATACAAACACATACATACACTTTTACTATATTTTTTTTCCTTTTTCTTTTCTTTGTTTTTTTTTTACATCTACACTTCAAAATACAAATTCAAAACAACTAAACTAAAATTACATTACACAATTTCAAATTTACAAAATAGCCCCTAAAAAAATCTAGGAATTGCAGAGGAAGGCTTCTAGAACTGTAGGAACAGTGCTGAGAAGGTTCTGGACATTTGAACAGTGGCAGCGCATCTGCTCCACAATCCACCATCACTAGCAACGTGTGGGTTCACGCGCCGCCGTCGATGAAGGCAACCAAACTGGTGGATCAGGAACGTCTTCTTCTTCTCTGCTTTCCTACGCCGTCGGTGAGGGTCACCGCCACCTACAAAAAGAACAAAACAAAACAACAAGCTTTGTCCCCTTTCCTTCTCGATTTTTTTAGATCTACTTCCCATAGATCTGTTCTTTTCGTTTCCCCTTGTTCTCTGTTTCAGGCGGCCGGCCGTGTGACCATAGGGTTGCTGGCCTTTGG
>Ga0307515_10015301_pt1 | contig 14145 bp, 9 predicted proteins | sample 17_EM_MG_FD_194513 | JGI IMG/M metagenome (GOLD analysis project Ga0307515, IMG submission 194513) | Populus trichocarpa ectomycorrhiza microbial communities from riparian zone in the Pacific Northwest, United States - 17_EM | ecosystem: Host-associated > Plants > Roots > Unclassified | place...
ACTTCTCACATCTTAAAAAAAAAAAGATTTAATAAATATTAGTTTCCAGTTTAAATTTATAAAACTAAAAAATTAAATATTTTTTTTCTTCAAACCAACTTATCGTAAACAAAAATACTTCATTATAAGCTCGTTTAGAACATATTTGAAATCATATTTTTTAAATTTTTAAAAAAATTAAATATTTTTTATTTTTTATTATTTGTGGTTATAAGTTTGTTTGGAATGTGTTTGAAATTGTTTTTTTTTAATTTTAAAAAATATTAAAAAAATTTATTGTTTTGATGTATTTATATTAAAAATATTTTTTAAAATATATTTTAAGAAAGAAAACATTTTAAACAACTTAAAAAAACAATGTTTTTATTTTTTTAAATTATAAAAAAAAAAGATTTTTTTTTTGAACGAGAGAAAAGAGAGGTCGTTATGAGGAAAGAAGTGGGGCAGAGGAGATCTAACAAGTAGTGCTGTGATTGGCTGACCTCTCGATTTCAGTCGTCCGGTAGGCGTGGGTGTGTGGGACTGTGGGGTGGATTTGAGGTTAACGTGTTCTCTTACAGTTCTATCCTTTTCTTTTTCTTTTCCTCCCATTTATTTATTTTGTGGCCATTAGCATTTTTTCGTGGCATTAAAGGAATTTCGAGAATGCCACTTTCCTATTATAGTCCAGACATTGGGAGGAGAGGGCACGAGACAAATGGTCCATCCTCCACCAGGAACATGTGAAGGTGGGGAAGAGCAACGTCAATATTTATTTATTTATTTATTTATTTATTTATTAATTTCCAACTTTCATGTGAAGGAGATCATCTTCGAAAGGAACCAAGCTTTATAAAATTTGTTTCAAGTGTAAGTGTAAGATATCCCAAGGGTTCTCGTAATGAACACGGGTGCTCGCGAGGATGATAATAATTGTAATTTAAAATATTTTTTATTTAAAATATATTAAAATAATATTTTTTTATTTTTTAAATATTATTTTTTATATTAAAATAATCTAAAAATATAAAATAATTAATTTTAAATAAAAATAAAATTTTTAATTTTTAAAATACGCGTTTCAACTGTGTTTTTAAATACTACCAAAAATGAAATTCATCTCGATTAAATTATTTATATTAAAATTAAAAATTCTTTTTTTTTACAACATAGAGAATATATCACTTAATGTTCGAATTAAATCTCTAAAAAAGTGGAGGATACTTCCTAAAAAACAAAGAGGTCATTATACCTATATCAAAGAATTTATTTCGTATCTTTATAAAAAAAATCTTTTTTTTTGTAAGGGTATCGTTCATTCATTCTGGTTGTGCCCATAAAATTAGAATATTATTTGGATGTTGCTATTCCCTTTTTCTTTTTCAATAGCTATTGTCCCTTCATAATATTATTAAGTGACTAAATTAATTTTATTTTACAGTTTTTTTCTTACAGTTAAATTGCATAACAATTAAAAAAAATCAAGTGTAAGAGTTTAGAGAAACTTTTTTTTTTTTAAGATGAATTTTAAGTGCTAACTTATGCTAATAATATAAATAATATCTTATGCCAATAATAGTATAAATATGGTATTTTTAATATTAAGAAAAAAAAGTAATACTACTAAAATGAAAACAAAAATTAACTTATATTGAGATGTAATATATATATATATATAAATGTGTGTGTGTGTGTGTGTGTGTGTGTGTGTGTGTGTGTGTGAAACTTAAGGAAATGGTCAATGATGACAATTTCATATATAATTTTCAAATATATTATTTTCTTTTAATTTTATTTTATTTTATTTTATACTTTCAATATTTTCTTATAATGATGTTAGACATTTAACATTATTTTGCAAGTGTATATTGATGCTAGCTAAGTTAATAGAGAATTAAAAGTCAGATTTGAAATTAATCGATTAACCATATGTGATGTTTCTTGGTTCTAGAGTAGCAAAAACTCAAAATTAAAGTTAATTTGATAGAATTTCATAAAAAATCTCAAAAGTCTAAAGATTAATTATAAATAAGATATGCAATTGAGTGTTTAAGACTTGGCAACATTGTTAGTTATAAGCAAGATAAGGAATTTTAGTTGGATTTAATCAATGCTAAAAACTGTAAATGTCAAAATAATTGGATTTGATTAGTGAAGAATTATTTGCGTTGATGGAGATGAATTTATTAGATCGTTAGTTTATCCAAATTAGAGAAGTGTTTTTGTGAAACACGTTAGCAGTCTGTTAAGAACATAACAGACTAGGAAGCTTGAAAATAATGTTTATCAAATATTCTTATCCTTATCACAAGGATGTGTACATAAGAAAGGACAATCAGAAGCATTAAAAAAAGCAATACTTGCAATGGAGCAAGAGTGTCCAACCAACTAAGAAGTTATACAGAGTTTTACAGCATATACTCTTGATACGTAAGTGGAGTGTGAAGAAAATTCTCAAGAAAAATTGTTCGCTGAAGAGTTAAAGAGCCTGCAAACTTCTAGGGGGGTTCCTATGTTAACTGTTAGCAACATAATATTTTAGTTAGGATGATAATAGTTTAAAGATTGTCAGGTGTTCTGGCAAACTATTGAGATAGAAGACAAAATTGAGTGTTTGTCTTAACAAGTAAGGTAGTATAGATACAAAAAACTTGTTGTCGAAAATAATCCTCTTGTAATCTTTTAAACTAGTGAAAGTTGTTTACTTGGTTTTGGTTGCCCCGAAGGATTTTTTATCTTTTAAAAAGTTCTTCAAAAGATTTTTCTTTTGTAACCAAATAACTTGTTCATTAAAGTTTTTTGCAGTTATATTTATTTGGTTAGTAATTAGTATTTGAAAAGTATTACCAGATTGCATCTTAACATACAAGGAATAGAAACGGGATTGTTAAGTGGTATTAGAGCAAGTTCACTCATTCTAGAGTGGGATCTATTTTCCATGTTGAACATGTTAACACTGACATCACCATCACAATTCAACAATGAAAAGTATGCCTACTAAAAGGTGAGGATAAAAGATTTCCTCAAATCACTAGACGAGAAAGTTTGGCACTTAGTTGAGCATGGATAAACAAAGCCTAAAAATCTTTTCAACAACTAGATTGATGACGAATCCACTTATTATAATTGGAATAATAAAAGCCTAAATGTTATATTCATGGTAGTGTCTCCTGATAAATTTAAAATAATCTTCAAGTGTGAGATAACTAAGGAAGCTAGGGGTATTCTTGAAGTTACTTACGAGGGAACCAAGACAATGAAAATTCCAAATACTAACCTCAAGACTTGAAAAGATAAGAATGTTGAAAGATGAATCTTTTTAATGAGTTTTATGCAAAACTTAATAATATTGTAAATTCCAAGTTCAACCTAAGAGAAAAATTAAAGGACATGTGAATTGTAAAGAAGATTCTAAGATTCATACTTGAAAGATTTTGACCAAAGGTAACAACCATAAAAGAAAGCAAGGATTTGTACACTTATATGTTGAATAATTTGTAGGTTCCTTACAAACTTATAAATCTACATTGCCTCATCAAAAGAAAGGTAACTCCATTGCACTTAAATTAAAAAAGAACATGATTATTCTTCTGATAATGATCTTTATAGTGAAGATATTGCTCTTATAGCTAGAAAATTTAGAAAATTCATGTTTAAGAAAAAGAATAATGGTAAAGATTAAAAAAAAAAAAGGAAAAATTTTGCTAGTAAAATAGGTTAGAAAATGGAAGTAGATGTAAAACTGAATCTAAAAAAAGAGTTAAGTGTTTTGAATGCTTAACATATGGTCACTAAAGAAATGAATGTTATAATTTCAAAAGAAATAAAGGAAAATCCCTTAATGTTACATTAAGCAATGAATCTGGTTGTGAAGATTCTAATTCATCATCTAATAATAAATTTATTTTTGTTGTTATTTTTGGTCTTGTTGATGGATGTACTAACATATACCAAATTATCAATACATTAACTGATTTTGATAAATAAACCAAACTATTAGTTATTCTAGTGATTTAGATATTACTTCTGTTATTGTCGATCATGGATTAAACTTATGATGAGTTATGTAAAGAAGTCGTAAAAGTCAAGAAATTTAATAAGAAGTTGTTCAACAAGCTACCAACTGTAGAGAACAAGAAAAACAATCTGGATGAGGCTCTAAAGTTGTCAAAAGTAAAGATATCTAGATTTCTCACCAAGCTTAAAGAACTTAAAAAAAAACTGATATTGTGTAAGAAGATAAAGGAACAGTCACCGACATAAAAACTTGAAGGACTGTTGAAAGATCTCAAGTTCAGCATTAATTGTACAAGTTTAGGATACATGATGCATGCAAATTTGATAAACAATACATTAGTAACCTCCTTTTCCGAAGGAAATACCTTTATAAAAAGTAAACTAGAAAAGATTGTCATGTATAGAGACTAGTCAAACAAATTCCAAATAGGTAAGTTGAAAGGTAAGTTTATTTCTACTTGTAATAATATTGAATTGTAGGATATGCAAAAATGAATCATTTTAATCTAGAAAATAGATTTTGCTAATAAGAGTCAATATCTAGAGTATAAAATTGACTTAATATTAAATCAATTATGTACTATAGAAAGGAAACTTGGTAAGTTAGTAGGTTTTGAGAAATTTTAAAAGTTTGAAAATTCTAACAAAGTAAAAATGAAAAATCAGTGGGTAGTTAAGAAAAAGGCAATATATCTAATAGCACGTATAATAATGAAAACAATGAATAACAATTTGTGGTACTTAGATAGCAATTGTTCTAGACATATGTTACGAGATAAAAGTTAGTTGAAAAAATTTGAATCTTTGAGTAGAGGATCAATGACCTATGAAGATGGAAGCACAACTACTATAGAAGGTAAATGAAGTATTGATATTCCTTGTTTACTTACTTTTCATAATGTTTTGTTTATAAATGGTCTTAAAGCTAACCTCCTAAGTATAAATCAATTTCATTATGAGAATCATAATGTATTGTTTTCTAAAGATGAATGCAACATCTATAGTTTTGCTGACAAATGGATCATGAAACATATCAGAACCTTAGATAATTGTTAAAGAGTTTCAACCTTGATCACCTTAGGTTGTCATAAGTTAACACTAAATGATACTGATCTTTGGCATCAACGTCTTGATTATATCAACTTTAAAGACTTGTCAAAGATCTTTAAAAGGAAAGCAGTAAGTGGTTTACCAAATCTGCGAACAATCAAGAAAATGACATGTAAAGCATGTCGGGAAAGAAAACAAACTAAAGCTTAACACAAGAAGACTGCTGACATTCAAACCTCAAGATCTCTTGAATTGTTGTATATGGACCTAGTGGGTCCAACTCAATATATACTTAGGCTATTCTGTAACGAGAAAAGTCTGAATCCTTTGATCTTACGAGGAAACTGTTTATAAAAATACAAAAAGAAAAAAATATTTCCATCTCTAGAATTCGCAGTGACCATGACAAAGAATTTGAAAATAACAACTTTTCATCTTTTTTATGATGAACAAAATATATATATCATAAATTATTTGCTCTTATTACTCCTCAATAGAATGGTATAGTTAAGAGAAATAATAGAGTTATACAAGAAAGGTCTTGAACTATGTTGAATAATAAGAAAGTTGCATTATACTTCTAGGGGAAAGTTATCAACACTAATATACACATTTTGAATCATGTTATGTTTAGACCTAGAACAAAACTCACTCCTTATGAATTATGAAATAACAAAAATTCCACAATCAAATATTTTAGAATGTTTGAAAGTTCTTGCTATTTATATCTTAAGATATTGAGAAAACTTATATAAGTTTGATAGCAAAAGTGATAAAGAATTATTTCTTAAATACTCATTTCACGGCAAAGCCTACATAGTCTACAACCTACAAACTCAAACTATCATGAAATCAATCAATGTGGTTATTGATGATAATCTGAAGGAATATGTCAAGAAAAATCTCAATTAAATCATTGAGATAACTGAAGAGACCTCATCAAAACATAATGAAAAAACTAAGAGGAGAGTTTTTCACACGTTTCTAAGCAGTCATGAGAGAAATAACCTTCATCAAGAATAAAGAAACAATTATTCTAAGAATAACATTATTGGAAAATTGGATAAGGGTATGAGGTTAAGAAAAAAGTTATCAATCAATTCTTGTGTGTGTGTGTGTGTGTGTGTGTGTGTGTGTGTGTGTGTGTTATTTTTGATATATTGAGCCTAAGAAGGCTGAAGATTCCCTGTAAGATGAAAGTCAGATCAATATCATGTATGAGTAATTAAATCTGTTCATAAGAAATGATGTATGGGAACTGGTTCCCCATTCTGATAGTCACAATATAATTGGAACCAAATGGATCTTTAAGAACAAATCAGATGAGCATGGAGTAATTATCAGAAACAAAAGCAAGATTGGTGGCTCAAGGATACACTCAAGTTAAATGGATTGATTTTGATGAAACATTTGCATCAGTAGCTCATTTGGAATCTATTCTCATACTGCTTGCAATTGCTTGTCACTTGGATTTGAAACTATATCAATGGATGTGAAGAGTGTAGTCCTAAATGAAATTTGATAAAAAAAGATATATGTAGAACAACCCAAAGGTTTCACTAATTATTTGTTTCGTGATCATGTGTACAGGTTAAAGAAAGCTCTCTATGGTCTAAAATAAGCACTGAGCATAGTACAAATGGTTAACAAAATATCTGTTACATAAAATTTTCAAAAAAGAACATGCTAACATAACTGTTTTCATAAAAAAAAAACTCATAAACATCTCTACTCATTGATGAAGTTTTGTTTGGAGCTACTCGTAATTCACTTTCTCATAAGTTTGCTAAAGAAATGAAATTAAAATTTGAAATGAGTATGATTGGTGAGTTAAACTTCTTCATTGACATACAAATTAGGTAGAGTGAAAATGGAATTTTTATTTCTTAATTCAAGTATGCTGGAGATATGGTTAAGAAGTTTGGCATGAAAGGAAAAGGTCATACTTATACACCTATGAGCACATCTATCAAAATCGACTTAGATTATATAGGTAAGTATGTTGATTCTACATTTTATAGAAGCATGATAAGGAGTCTACTTTACATTTCTACTTGTAGACCTCACATTGCTTTTAGTGTAGGTGTTTGTGCTAGATTTTAGTCTAATTCTAAAGAATCATATCTTACAGCAGTTAAAAGAATATTAAAATACCTTAGTGCTATAGTTGAATATGGAGTATGGTATTTAAAAGATTCAAACTTGAGTCTAGTTGGCTATTCAAATGTTGACTTGACAGATAATATTGATAACAAAAAAAGCACTATTAGAGGTTGTTTTTATGTAAATGGCAATTTGGCATAATAGATGAGTAAAAAACAAAATTATATCTCATTTTCCATTATAAAAGCCGAGTATATTGTTGCAAGCAGTTGTTGCACACAACTTTTTTAGATGAAAAAGATGATAGAAGATTATGGTTTCTCTCAAGATACTATAACTATTTATTATGATAATTCTAGTGCAATTAGTATCTCTAAGAATCTTATGCAACATTCAAGAACCAAGCATACAAATATAAGACATTACTTCATTAAAGATTTAATTGAATTAAATATTATGTTATTAGAACATGTAAACCCCAAACATCAATTGGCTGACTTTTTCACAAAACTTGTAAATGGTCTAAGATTTGATTTTTTTTAGGAAAGCCATTGGTGTATATGACATGCCTTAATTTTTAAAAGATAAAAAATTTGTAAATAAAAAAAATGTGTGTACAAAGTTTTGTTTTTATATGTCTTTCACACAAGTGACAAGTTGTTGACACTAAAACACAAAAGCAAACCTTGTAAGTATACCTAATCTATACCTTTAAATCTCACAACTCTTATTTTTCTGGTATTGAGGAAAATCTTATTGGATATGGTCTTCACTTTTGAAATACTATTCTTTTAGAAGACCAAATAAAGGTATTATTGTAAGCACTGAAAGGAATTCAAGTTGTTTTACTAACTATTAACAAAAGTAAAATTGATTTAAATGCAGGTATGCTAATAGTTAAGAGCATAGTTATCAAACCCGGCCCGGGGGTTGACTCGGCCATGGGGCCGAGTCCTGGGTTTCATAGGTCAACCCGGAAAAATTTTAAAAAATATATTTAAAGTTTTAATATTTCATATGAAAAATTAAGAAAAAAATTCATATTAATATAGGTTATACATGTTGTAAATAATGAAATTTTAAAGAATATTTTAAAAAGATTTTATCTCACATTGAAAAGATACTATGTTATGCTTTTAAGTTGAAGTATTTAAACCATAAACGTTTTTTATCCCACATTGAAAAAACATTACTTCTTTCTTGTGAACATAGAGTATATATACTAAAGGGCTTCAAATCCCACATTGAAAAGATATTAGTAAATAATGAAGTTTAAAAGATTATTTTAAAAGGGTTTTTATCCACATTGAAAAGATACTATGTTATCCTTTTAAATTGAAGTATTTAAACCAAAAAGATTTTTTTTATCCCACATTGAAAAAACATAACTTCTTTTCTTGTGAACATAGAGTGTATATACTAAAGGGCTTTAAATCCCACATTGAAAAAATAAAACATTCTTCTAGTATTTATATAATGAACTTTGAAAATGGTTAATAACCAACTAAAAATATATATAAAAGAAAGGGATCTCTTGCTAGGAGAAAAAATATATTTGAAAAAAAAAAGTCTCTACCAGGTTTTGCCAGGTCGCCGAGGTCACAGGTCAACCGGGTTTTACCTGGCTTTTTCTCATGTCGGTTTTTCACTTTACTCGGACCGGTCAAGCCACTGGGTCGACTGGGTCTCAGGTCGACCTGCCAGGCTAGTCCGAGTTTAATAACTATGGGTCAAGGTTCTTTTTGGGCATTTCATATTTTTTGCTACAATATAATTACTTTATTTCGCTTGGATTGAAATTTTCAAAAGCTTGACTTGAGGGGCTAATTTGTAATGTTCAAATGGTTTTTTTTTTTTGTAATAATATTTGGGTCTTGAGGGTAGAGTAGTATTTCTAAAATGAAACATAAAAAGGTGTTGATACGTGTGTTGCATGCATCAACAGCTCCGTTACTTTTAGGCAACGCATACGACTGACTTCGGTGGTAAAAAATGTTATTCCATAGTGTCATTTGATTCATCTTGGAATCCTCTTCCTCCTTGTGCGCATATAGTTGATGGGCCTCTGATGCATCTAGCCCTCCACCATTTCATATCAGCCATTCAATTTCTTTTTCATTTGATTTTGTCCCTCATTTTTTTTCTATTTGTTTTATTTTAATTTATTTCTCAAATTTTATTTTGTTTTTAATTGCATTATTTTTTAATTTTTTTTATCTATCAGATTTTGTCCTTATTCTTTTGATTTTTTTTTTATTTCAGATAGTTTTTGAATTTGTTTTCTTTTTCAATTTCACCTCATCATTTCTTCTCTTTTCATATTTGATCGTCATTCTATTTTTTTGCTTTATTTTTTTTATTTGGGATATTTTTTTTTCAATTTCATCGTTTAACATTAAATTGGTTAATAATTGAAATTCTTAATTGAACCCGAGTTTTTGTTTCACGATTGCAAATTTGGTATATTAATTTAGGTTTAAAAGATTCGCTCAGATCAATTAGTATGGGTTAATACAGTAAAAAAATATATATAAATATAAGGTTTGTGTAAAATCAAAATTCACAAACATCTTTCCATTAAATTAAAAAAAATCATTGAACCTCCAGGTCTAATTCACTTGGATATCGATGATTTAGAATTTGTGCAAATTAGAGGTGAAAAAAAGTATTATACTTTTTTATAGATTACTGTATAAGGTATTGTTATATCTATTTGCTTAAACGCAAATATGAGGTTTTTTTTAATATTTAAACATTATAAGAATAACGTTGAAAATCAATTTGATAAGAAGATAAAGGTAATAAGAAGTGATAAAGGTGAAGAATACGAAGCACAATTTGGTGAATCATGTTTCCAAAATGATATTATTCACCAAACTACTGCTCCTTATTCATCTTCACAAAATGACATTACGGAATATAAAAATTGAACATTAAAAGAAATAATAAATGTCATTTGATATGTTTAAGAGCTCTTCAAACTTGTGGGGGAGACAATCCTAACTGCCAATTATGTACTTGATAAAGTACCCCATAAAAAAATAGAAAAGACACTATATGAATTATAAAAAGGTAGAAAGTCTTCTTACAAATACTTTAAAGTGTTGAGATGTCTTAAAAAAATAGTAGTACTTGATCCTATAAAGGTCAATGACCTAGAAACGTGAATTTTGTATTTATCGGATATGTATATAATAGTAGTGCATATTAGTTTCTTGTACATAAGTCAATTATTATGGATATTCATCTTAATATTATTATGAAATCAATGGATGATATATTATTTGAAGATATTTTTCCATGGAAAGAAGCACAAGAAAATCATTTATTTAAAAGAACAATAACGCTCAAGTAATCATCAACAATCAGAGGATTATGAAGTTGAGCTTAGAATGAATAAAAAGGCATTGGTCATGATTTTCTAACATACATATTAGAAAATGAACCTTGAATCTACTCCAAGACAATATCCTGTCCGGAAGCTTCCTATTGGAAGTAGGTGGACAATGGTGAAATTGAATCCATTATGAATAATCATATATGGTGTCATGGAGTGCACGACGTCGAATGACGGAGCTGCCTACTGGTAATGAGGATGCTTAAGTTTAATCATAAAGTTAAAATTAGAGGGTTCATGAATCGCTACCTTGTATTATAGTTACTAAAAAACCTATTGGTCTATGAGAGTTCGGGTAAAAAGACTAATTGTGCAAGGGAAAAACACATTACCCCCAGTGCACCCTACCTATAGTAAGCTGCATTGTTGATTGATTATTAATTTAATGCATGTTTCTATTTGTTGATTTCATCTAAAGTTCAGGGTAGATCTCCTTTCGTGAGGTAGTTTATACCTTATCGGGTTAAATCCTAACCTTCTAAAGCCTAATGTTTAGCAATACATATATTTATGTATTTTTAATGTTTAATGCATGGGGTATACTTTACAGTGTAATTTTATACCCTCAAATATTAAAGTCTACAACTAAATCCTAACATTTATTTCTATTAATTCATTTAGAGCCTGCTTGGCAGTGTGGTTGCGGTTGCTTTTCAAATAACTTTTCGTGCCGATATATATGCCAATGATGTATTTTTATTTTTTTAAAATTATTTTTGACATCAGCACATCAAAACGATTCAAAACATATTAAATTTTAGCAAAAAAAAAAATTTAAATTTTTTGGGAACGCGGTTTGCGCTCCCAAACGATGTCTTAATTTAATATTGAAAGTATGTATTACGTTGTAAAATTCATACCCCGAATATTAATTAAATTAATTAATTTTTATGGTATTTTTGAAATTTTGGCCAAATCCTAATGAATAATCATAAACTAGTTATGATACCTATTAAATGATTTTTTTTTTGTTTTTCAAAGTATGATAAAAGTACAATTTTATTTATTTATTTTTATATAAAATATGAATGAATTTTTTTTTAGAATTTAGTTATATGCATAAAAACAAAACATATTTTTGTATGTTAAAAATTAAAAAACTTTTTAGAATTTTTGGATTTTTTTTAAATTTAAGAGAAAAATAAGAATATTTAATATTGGATCACTATCTTACATGCACTAGAAGCACATCACATTAAAAAGAGGAAGAAGAAAGAAAAAGGGTTACCTAGACTATTAGAAATTTTTTAGAATTTAGTTGTATGTATAAAAATAAAACATATTTTTGTATTTTTGAAATGAAAAAACTTTTTAGAATTTTTGGAATTTTTTTTAAATTTGAGAGAAAAATAAATTTTTTTAATACTGGGTCATTAACTTACCTGCACTAGAAACACATCACTTTAAAAAGAAGAAGAAGAAAAAAAAGAGTTAACTAGACGATGATATAGACGATGATAATGACGTTGTGTATTAAAGTTGAAAATAAATAAAAAATATTATTTTAATATATTAAAAAAACTTTAAAAAATAATTACTGTAACAGACATAAACAGTAATTTAATACAATGACAAATCCAGTTTTTTTGGTGAATCATAAATCTAAATATTCAAAAGTCCAAAAGTTGTCGAGAGCAAAGGAAGTAGAGTAAAAGAAATGATGTTTATCATTTCGATTCGGAGGTAGCCAAAGTGTTGGGATGATATTGTATCAAGAGCTATGTTTAGAGAGGAGATGACAAGTAACATTGATGAGATCTTGTGTAGAACTAAAAACTTGAAGCATAAATTTAATAAAAAAATATAGATAAATAAAGGACTTGAAAGATTAATAAACAATAAAAATAAAAAAAAGTTTAAAGGATGAAGAGATAAAAAATAATGATTTATCTTAGTTCAACCCTTTTCTTATATTCATTCTCCAAGCTCCAGTTGTGATTTCAAATCCCCTATCAATCTTCTCATAGATAGGTGAAGATAGAAGCCATGACCATGAAACTATTTGATGCACACTGTCACCTGCAAGACCCAAGAATCCTTAACAAGACACCTCAACTCATTGCCACTGCCCTTGATACTGGCGTAGTCCGTTTTGCTGTCAATGGGGTTTCTGAGGTATATAATACATATACAATTTGGTATCTAATAATGATTATTTAACTGTTCTTGTCTTAAATTCTTGTGGGTTCTGATTTTCTTTTTAGAAAGACTGGAACTTGGTTAAAGAGATGGGTGAGAGCTATCCGTCTGTGATCCCATGCTTTGGTCTCCACCCCTGGTAAATATAAAGGCCCTCTCTTTCTTTGTTTTTTTTTTTTTAATCAAAATTCATGAGTTTTGTGTTTTTGTTTTCGGGGGTCAGTAATTCATGGATCTGTTTTTCTTTTCTTTCGTTGTTTTTTCCTCAAGAGCAGTGTTTTTGTTTTCTTCTTTGATGCTTGTGTCGATGGTAATGTTTTTTTAATTTTTTTTGGTCTTTAATCTATCTATAGGTTTATTGAGGAGAGGACTCCTAATTGGTTCAACACACTTAAAGAGTTCTTTCAGATCACACCCTCTGCTGCTGTTGGAGAGGTTAAATTCCCATTTCCTTGCTGTTGGTAGAATCTTCTAAAAGCATAATGCTCAAGAGAACCTTTAATTAACACAGCATGCTAATGAACTTTTTCAGATTGGTTTGGACAAGGGTTCACATGGAAAGAAGATTGATTTCAATGATCAGGTTTTTCTCACGGAGGGTTTTTTTTTTCTTTTTATTATTATTACACACTCAAGTAATTTATTCTCTTCTTCACGGGTTAGTGTCATTCAGTGATTCGTATGGCAATTCATTACCTGGCCTCTGCCATTGGACCTGAAAGAAGTTCGTCCTTAATTTTATGCATTGAAAGAGATATGTCGGAGCATGGGCACCTCAGGCCACATGTTAGTTCAATTCCCATTTGGAAATTATGTACCTGGTAACTAGGAGAAACATGTGTGTGTATTGTCTTGAAGGCATTTACACCACTAGCACCTGACCTTTTGGTTTTCATTACAATCTATTATTTTCCTGGTGGCCTTGGATTGAGGCTAGTCTTCCCTCGTTTTTGCTCACTAAATTTGAAATATGCTTTGTTCCTTATTACCTAGGGTTTGCATAGGTTGCAATTTCTTGACTGCCTATTGCTTTTGAGAGCTTCTTGAAATTGTATGATAAAAGTATTACTTTTTACTATTTGAATAAACCTTATATACCTGTTCAAATATGCTTTGTGTCACTTTACTTTGCTACCCCCATTTTTTTCTTCGACAACTTGTCCCTTGAATAATAGTTTATGCATCTCGTACCAGTCTAAAAAAATTATAGAGGAAGAACATCTGTCCCCATTACTAGTGTACATATTCAGTTCTGTCTTGCTATATTCATATATGATGTCATTGCTAAATCTGTGCACCAATTAATGTTGTTTCATGTTACATTTTTAATATTGAAGTTTCTATTCCAGGTTCAAGTATTCCGGAGACAGCTTGAACTCGCAAAAGAGTTGAATAGACCAGTATCTGTCCATTGTGTTCATGCTTTTGGTGATCTTCTTGAGATAATGAAGTACGGTACT
>Ga0307515_10015302_pt1 | contig 14144 bp, 7 predicted proteins | sample 17_EM_MG_FD_194513 | JGI IMG/M metagenome (GOLD analysis project Ga0307515, IMG submission 194513) | Populus trichocarpa ectomycorrhiza microbial communities from riparian zone in the Pacific Northwest, United States - 17_EM | ecosystem: Host-associated > Plants > Roots > Unclassified | place...
TTACGGTCAGATCGAATGAAAACGCAACGTCGCGATGAAGTTGGAAGGACGATGAACCGTCGCTCATGTTCAGGGCGGCATAGCCGCCGCTGATATCAGAGAACGGTGTACTCTCCAGGCCACCCGCCGCCGAGCCCGGCAGAGACGATACGACATTCGATATATGAATGTCCGCGTCGAGCGATCCGCTGGTTTCAAGCGAGGTGAACACCAGCCGGTTGCCTGCCTCTGGTCCGATGCTGACACCGGTCACGCCAGCGTTCAGCATGGCTTGGTTCAGGATATCGGCCATCTGCGCACGGTTGCCGATCACGCCGTCAGTCGTACCGAGGCGGCTGTCTATGAGAGCCTTGTCGATAACGACGCTATAGGTCGTGCCCGAGGAATGCGGACCGGCATCGACGGTGATGTCGAAGGCTATCGTGTCCGAGGCTGAAAGCGTGACGGAGTTGAAGATGTACGATTCCTTGCCACGCGACCCAAATGCCGTTGCACCGTTGACGGTTCGCAGCCCGTCGATGCCGCCGATTCCACGGACATCGGCCTGCAGCAGTCCGCCACCACCCGTATTGAACAGACTGAGATCGATGACATCGAGGTTCAGCATACCGACTTGAAGACCTCCCGATGCCGAGCGCGTGATGGCTGCGGGGAAGCTGATTGGTATTGATGGCAGGAACGTCAGATCACTTTCATCCGTGTTCAGCCAGTTGACGCCGTTGAAGCTGGCAGAGGTCGCAATGCTCACAGCCTGCTGCTTCAGTTGCTCCAGCTCCGACTGGATTTTGGCCTTGTCGACACCCTCTTCCTTCGCTGCGACAAGCTTGGCCTTCACCTCATTCAGGACATCGACGGTGGAGGACATACCGCTATAGGCGACATCCACCAGCGCAGCACCAAGACCAAGGGCATCGACCACCGTCGAGATCGCCAAATTATCCGCGCGCATGGAGGTCGATATTGCCCAATAGGCGGCATTGTCGGCGGCGACCTCAACTCTCAACCCGGAGCTGACACGATTCTGGATCGTTGCCATGTTCGCGTTCACAACGCGAAGCGCCTGCAGGGCTTGTGTTGCGCCGGTATTCGTCTGGATGCTGGTCATCAAATGGGTCGCTTTGCATATGGCGGGATTATCTTTGGCCCTGGCCAGCAGGAGTTGAGTGCCATACGCAAAACAGAAAGGCCGTCGCTGCTACACCAAGCGTCGGCGGCGGCATCATGCCGCCAAGCGCAGCGGCCAAGACCGGCCGCCGCGGGGTCAGTAACACGTCAGTCTATTGTCGAATGCCGAGGCACACTTCAGAGGCCATCAGGAAACGATAGAGGTAATAACCGCCGGGATTGAAGGTCAGTTTATCCTCGCTCAGCTCGACGCCGCTCGCAGTTAGCGTTGCCTGCAGCATCGCCATCTGGAGAGCCGTGGCATAGTTGGCAGTGCCCTTGATCGCCGCCTGAGTCCGTGTGTCTTGGCACAGGAACTCGGTTGGCTCGTAGGCGTTGCGGACCTGAGACTTCATGACCTTGGCGTTGCCTTCAAACATGGTCTTGCAGACAAGCGCCGAGGACTCTGGTGGGCACACGTAGTCGGGGAACGTCTGACCCGAGAAGCTCTCATCGGTAATCATGCGTTCAAGATCGATCAGCGGCTTGCCCGGCATGGATGGGTCGTATTTGATGGGAACCCTGACGGTCGCATCGCTGAAGGCGATTGGAATGATGGCCACATCGGCTGCGGCGTTAGTTGGTGGATTGCTCGCGTTCACGGGAACGATTTGCGCTTCCCCGAACGACTGCTCATTGGCGGGGAGGCCATGATCGCTGGCATGCCCCCTTGCGGAAACCTGAGCCAGTTCCAGTTCGATCCACGGCTCCGATTGCTGATATAGAGTGCTGATATGCTGGCAGGTGCCTGTCTGATCATTCTTCAATTCACGGTCCGTCATGGCTGCGACGGTTTCGCGAATGTTTAGGAAGAAATCCGCGGGCATCGGCTCTGCGCCGCCAAGCTGTATGGCTGAGGTTGTGATCCGTTCGGCGTCAAGCCCGAGCCCGCACGCCGAATTGGCCGTCAACGTCAGCGACAGTACGTGGATCAATGACTTCCGAAGCGCTACAGACGTTTCACGCCCGCTATCGCCAGATGCAAAATAGCTGTCATGGAATTCTTGCTTCAGGAGTTGCGCGGCGTGGGCCAGTTGATACGGGGTGGCGGATACCGCCGGACTTGCTGTCATGAACAGCATCGCGATCAGCGGCACAGGTCTGATCAGATTCATCGCTCCCCCTTCGCGGTTGATGACATCGACTCACCCAAAATTACTGCCAAATCCTTAATAGGAGATCAACAGTCCGTCGATTATCAGGCCGTCAATAGTGCTTCTTGCTTGCCATGGACGCACGACAAATCATGGGCTGGAACCTTCGCCTGCTGAGGGTCGAACGGGGGTTGTCTCAAGAGCGGCTAGCGCTAGAAGCCAAAATCGACCGAGCCTACGTCGGTCGTGTCGAGCGAGGTATGGAGAATGTCACAATTGCCACGATAGAGGCTTTAGCTCGAGCATTAGAAACGCCAGTCGCAGCGCTCTTTGTGGTGCCTGAAGGAAATGCCCCTAGACCGAAGCCGATGCGCGCGGGTAGAAAGCAAAAAGCCAAGTAGGACTACGCTCATCAGGAAACCACTACGGCATCAGCGGCATAGAACACCGGCAGTGTATTTATCTATGGCTCCCCTGGCGTAAAGACGTTGAGGAAAGTATTCACATTTTCGACATACCCTGCCGAGAACCTATGTGCTATTTCGCTTTGAAGGCATGGCACCGACGGGAGAATAGCATGGTCTTTTCGAAGATCCCGATACACTTCAAACGGTGCCATAGTGGCGCCCGGAATTGACGCCAATGAGCTCGTTGTCACGTCGTTTAAAAGCCTTGCAGGACGATCAGCCATCCTCATGGTCGGACACAGGGACGAACTCCAGGCCTAACCTACACGGGATGCTGCGATATCCGGCGATGATGGTGCCATCCATGCAGGGTGACATTATTGATGCGGTCGTAAAATCGATTGATCAGGAGTGCGCGATCGTAGACCCTTTCGTCGGTTCGGGCACAATTTTGACAGAGGCCCTCATTCGCGGACTAGATTTCACAGGCATCGATATCAACCCGCTTGCTATTCTGGTTTGCCAGGCGAAGGCCGCGATCGATGAAGGCGTCGACGTCGAGGCCGCAGCCCGGCATGTCGTCGAGACGTATCGTCTGGATGTGACTGAAACGGTCGATGTCAGCTTCCCCGGTTTAGAAAAATGGTTCGACCGGCCGGCGGCGGTGGCGCTATCGAGACTTCGAAGATCGATCGCGAGTCTGCAGGACGCAGATGGCCGTAAAGTTATGTGGACGCTTCTCGCCGAGACGATACGCGTGTGCTCGAACAGCCGGACAAGTACCTACAAGCTTCACAAGCGTGCCGATAACGATAAGACGGGCGCAGCGGTGATACCGACCTTCGAGGAGAACATTAGACGTACGTTGAAGCGGATCGCAGAGTATCGGTCCCTAATCGTCAACAGACCCGCACCGCCGGGGGTGCAAGTGTACTGCGGCGATGTGAGAAACGTCGTCCTGGAGGGCGAAAGTGGGAAACATCGCCTCCTGATCACCTCCCCACCCTACGGGGATAATCGTACCACTATACCCTACGGGCAGTTCTCCTACCTGGCATTGCGCTGGATAGACGCTCGTGACTTGCCGAAGGCAACCTCCGGCCTCATCGCGACCGCCCATACCACCGATACCGCCAGCCTGGGTGGGTCGCTCAAGGACGCGGCACAAAAAGCCGCGATGGTGCGCGGTGCCTCCCCGACACTGGACGAATTCCTTGCCTCGGATCGGTCCGATGGACCCGAGGGGATGAGGAAGGTGGCGGCATTTATGTTCGACTTTCTCGACGGTCTCCGGAACCTCCGAGATACCTTTCCGGGAAAGGCTCACTGGGTTATAACGACCGGCAATAGGACTGCGAACGGGCAGCAGGTCCCGTTCGACGATATCTGTAGAGAGATGTTGAGCCATATAGGCGCTCGACCAGTTGACTCTGTGAAGCGGAAGCTGCCCACAAAGAGGATGCCATCCAAAAATAGTATGGGTGCAATGATCACCGCGGAGACCACGCTCGTGGCCGAATTCGCCTGATGGAAGAGACCGCCCAGCTCCGCGTCGGATCGCATGTGCTCATCCAGCTCGGGCGCGAACTCGTGACGGATGTCGAGCAGGCGATACTGGAATGCGTCAAGAATTCTTACGATGCGGATTCTCCCGGGTGTCGGATCGAGATCGACACTCGCGAGCAAGGTACACTTTACGAGCATGGCACCGCCGACAAATTGGCCCGGTTTACGGCTCCGGCAGAGAACGTCGTCGTCATTGTGAAGCCAAGCGAAGGTGCGGAAAAGCCTGCCGACGCCGCCGATCCCACCGCGTTGGTCACCAGGCAACTCGATTACATGGGTCGAATTACGATTGAGGACACCGGCGACGGCCTGGACCCCGACCAATTGCGGTCGTCGTGGCTGGTGATCAGCAAGTCGCGCAAGCGGACGGCGGGGGGCCCAAAGGCAAAGACGTTCCGCAAACGGACGCCGCTCGGCGATAAAGGCCTCGGGCGTCTCGGCACCATGAAGCTCGGCGACATCCTCTTGATCGAGACCGCCACTTCGCCGGAGAGCGATCTGTGGCGGGCACAGTTTCGCTGGGCCGACTGCGATGTCGCCGATACGGTGGACCAGATCCCCGTTCAAATCACCAACAAAACAAACAGTGCGGGGTTCAAGGGGACCCGAGTGTCGATACTTGGACTCAACGACATGCCCGAATGGCGTCGCCCAAGGCGTCTAAACGAGATCGCGCGAAGTCTCGCGCAACTCATCTCGCCCTTCGAGGCGACGTCCACCTTTCCGGTCGGGATCGTCCTGGACGGGGTCGACCAATCGCTGTCAGGCTTGGCCAACGAGGTGCTGGCGCGTGCAGTCGCCGAATTTCATTTCAGATGGGAGGACGATCCCCTGACAGGCAACCGAAGGTTGGTTGCGCGGGCGCTCATGCGCAAGCGACTGTTGGCGTCGGAGCGCAACGACAAGCAGAAGCACAAGACCGAGCGAGCATTCAACGGTCCCGACCGGGGAGAGGGATTCGCCAAGGCCCTCAAGTCTTCAAGTCGTATGAAGCAATACGACCATGTGGAAGTGGCCGACGATGCGCCATGGTACCTGGAAATAAAGCGTACCTTCAACTGGAGCGACTTCTTCATCGAGGAAGGTCTGGCATCCACACGGGATCCCGGGCCTTTCATCGGATCGTTCTACTACTTCCACCTCAATGACCGCGGGCCCGACGAGGCGGCCGCCGCCGGCGTCGGCGTCGATTCATCCGTGATCAAGAGCATGGCCGGGATCTCGATCCTGAGAGACGGCTTCAAGGTGCGCTCTCCTGGGGACTGGCTGGGACTGTCCTCCGAAATGACCTCTGGCAGCACATACGGGCTGCGCGTCGATAATACCGTCGGTTATTTTGCGCTGACGGGAGCCGAGAACTTTAACCTAGTGGAGAAATCGGATCGGGAAGGTTTCGTCGAAGACGCTACCTATCGTGGCTTCCATACCATTGCTATGCGTTGCCAGCGGTTCGCCAGCGAGGCGATGGGGAACGCCCGGCGTACGCTGGATAAGTACGTCAAGGACCTCGACGACAGGGACGCGGTTCAAGCGGGCGCCAGCCTCAACCCGCTCGCCGACATTTCCAGCAATCTCCACTCGGCACAGCATGTGAAAGACGTTGCCGACAAAGCAGCAAGTGACCTTGACCGAAGCATCAGGGAGATAGAAAGCGGTTCGGAGTCGAGCGCCGACGTGGTCAACAAGACGATGAGGGTGATGAAGGCGACGATGGCCGCCATCGACGAGGTGAGGTCCAAGATCGTACCGCCTGGCGGTTCCGACGCGGCCCTAAGGCGTCTCCAGCGTGATATGGACGATAGGCAACAGCAGATGGTTGGGCTGTTCGAAAGCGCGGCAGTCGGTCTGAGCGCGCGGGGCCTAGCGCACGAACTGCGGACGCATCTGGCGGAGATCCGCCAGCGCGCGAACGCGATCGAGAAGTCCACAAAGGGCAGTTCTGGTCATCAATCCATCCTGCCGGATCTGAGAGCAATACGTGCGTCCTGTTCGGCAATATCGGGGGCGGCATCACTCATCGACCCCATGTTGCCCCGATCAAGAGCGACCAAGGATACTTTTTCCCTCGGCGAGTTCGTAGCGGAATACTTCGCGAACCGACGCCTGAGCTTGGAAAAATCCGAGATAGCCATTGAGGTGCTCCGGCCTACCGAGCCGACTGTCGTGCGGATGAACCGCAGCCGCCTGCTGCAGGTCTTGGACAATTTGGTAAGGAACAGTGCCTACTGGCTACGTCGCGCGGCAACGAGTGGCGTGCATCCGATCGACAGGAAGATCACGGTCCAGATCGACGGCAGGGGGTTCGTTCTCTTTGACGGTGGCGAGGGTGTTGATCCCCATGTGGAAGAATCCTTGTTCGAGATGTTCGTGACGACCAAGCCCGAGGGTGATCCGGGCCAGGGCCTGGGACTTTTCATCATATCCGAACTGCTATCGCTGGACGCCTGCACGATTTCATTGGACACGGAGCGGAATCCTTTGGGCCGCCGGTTCAAGTTCGACGTCGATTTGCACGCCGTCCTTTTTTCTGGAGACCATAAATGACCCTGGAGCAAGCGCTGAAGCTTCTTGGTACCTCACGAGTGATATGGATCGACGACCACTTTAACGACACTGCCGCACTCTTGGCTGACATGCTTTGGCAAAACATTGAGACAACAAGGCTATGCAATTTCGTAGAATTAAGCGATTTGGTTGCGTCGTTCGAGTTCAACGCCGAAGACGCGCTTGAGGGTATGCGTCAGGTCCTTGCCGATGCCGATCAAGGGCGCCGCGAAGAAATCAAGCAGGAATTCCTTAAGCGGCAGCAAGTTATCGACCTCGACCCTACCGAGGAACTAACGACCGACGCGATAGAGCGCGCGTGCAAGTTGCTGGGCGTCCTCAAAGAGGATCGTTGGTCGTTCAACGGTGTCGATGCACGGCTGGAAGAACTTAGCGGCGCTGGTGACGAGGCCATAAGCTACATAATCGACCTCAAGGACAGTGCGGGTGGGAAGGACGATACTCGGGGACTAGACATCGTCGTTGCCCTTCACCGCCTTGGATCAAAGGGGACCGCATTCATACTTACCCACGATGCCACGGAGGAGGACGAGGCCGGCACGGAGAAACGCCTCCTGGACAGCCTCGAGGTGGAAGTCGCCAGGGCCGTCGCCCTTTGCGTCGTCTCAAAACATAGGATAGCGGGGGATTCGGAGACGGAAGCCGTCGAAGAGGCACTACGGGTAGCGATCAAGCGGGCCGGGTTACGGCGCAGCGTTCATGAGGTGCTAGCAAGAGCCAGGCAAGAAGTCTCGGAGTCGTTCAGCCAAGCGGCCTCGTCATTGCTCCGCATTGCGCCAGAGCAACTAGATAGCCATGTCGTGGACCAAGCTTACAGGGAGGGCGTTTCCGAACTCCACGTCATCGAACGGGCGCTGACCGGCTTCATCTCCCAGCAGATACGGAAGATGTTCGGCACTGACGACGCGGTTCTCAAAGCTTCAGAGCGGCTTCGCGACCTGCGGGAAATTCCCCTTGTGGCGACAAAAAGCGTTGCCGGTCCAGAGCTCGCGGCCTTTAGCAAAGCCGAGGTGTGGGAGAGCGACTCGCTGATCAACGCGGCGCTAACGCCGATAGCCTGCGGCGACGTGTTTCAAGTGGACACTGCCGAGCCGACGGCGAAGTCCGCCAAGTCCCGTAGGTTCGTCTTATTGGGGCAGCCTTGCGACATCGCCCTCAGGCCCGGCGGAACCCGAGACGGCACTATCGCCACATTCGTCGAAATTATCGAGACGGACGTGAAATCGGTCGGCAAGGAGAAGGAGTACACTCTCCCGGTGAAGATGGATGGAAAATACCAGGTCTGCGATTTCCGTAGTTCGGCCACGGTACTGCTCTCGGTCCTGGATCTCGCGTCTTTCCGCAAGGATGGAAGAATTAGCTACGATGAGGGGCAAGAGAAGCCAAACGGATTGCTCCCTGGACTGAAGCATATCTATGAGACACGGACTCAGCAGTACGCGGCATTGATAGCCGCGGGAAAAGCAGGTGCGGAAGCCGCACGTGAGTTCGAGACCGCCCAAAAAGCAGCTGCGAAAGCGGCGAAGGAAGCCGGTCAAGCGAGCCAAGCGATAAGAAAACCGAAATCAGGAGCGTTGGATGGTCAGGCATTCCAGCGGGAGTTGATGTTGGCGTTCGCCGCCCCCGAGGAATTCAAATATGTGGAATCCGGGATCTTCGAGGAAGCGGTAAGGATTAAGGAGAACAAAGTCGTCGTGCTGGATCGGCCTGCCCGCGTGACTTGGCGTTTGCGGCGCGTAGGCCGGATCCGTTCCCCCTATGCAGACGCGCTGTTAGACAGGATGGTCGGGGTCATCAACAGACGCGCCTTTGACCTGGATTTCATGAAATCGCCGCCGCAGACACCTGCCGCGAAAGAGCCGGCACCTGCTCAATGACCAATCCATAGTTTCCAATGACAAGCCGTCCCGAGAACAGTCCTTCACATCCTTTTCCCTTTGCGAACCGTTCACCTGAGAAAGGTTCGACACAGACGCGGTAGTGCTTTGCTACTTGCCCAGGACGGTCTGGACACTCCTTCGGGCGGCCGCGATGAATCTGCTATTTTCAGAGGAAGCCCGTCCGCTTTGGCCCCAAAAGCGGCCACCTCTCTAGTAATAGTCGGATATTCGCCTATAGCTCCGAACAGCAGTCTTCACTGGTGGTAAAACTGGTAAAAGGCCATAAGTGAAGACGCGGGATGCGCTCCCGTTCCCTGCTCGCGACAGTGCTGTTGCATGACGGACATGTGCTGATCCAGATGCCTGACAAATTGCCGAGACAAGTTGCGCTTGCATAGGCTATCAGCCAATCTACAATCGATGGTCAGTGGTCGTGGGAAACAATTGTGCAGGATCGGATCGAAGCATTCATCGCCCGCTGGCAGGGGCAGGAAGGTGGCCAAGAACGGGCGAACTACGCCCTCTTCCTAACCGAACTCACCGACCTTCTCGGCTTAGCCCATGCGGAGCCCGCGTCTGCCGCGCATGAACACAATGATTATGTCTTCGAACGTGTGGTCAGAGAAACCGCGCGAGATGGCTCGACCTCCTCCAAGCGCATAGACCTCTACAAGCGCAATTGTTTTGTGCTGGAGGCCAAGCAAAGCCGCCTGTCCGGCGACAAGAAGCTCACCGATGCACTGCAACTGCCGGGAATCGAGGCTAGCCCGCGGGGCCGGCGCCAGAGTGCCAACCGCTCCTGGGACGTGCTGATGCTGAACGCCCGTGCGCAGGCCGAAAATTATGTCCGCCTGCTGCCGGCGAGCCACGAGCCGCCACCTTTCATTTTGGTCTGCGATGTCGGTCACTGCATCGAGGTCTATGCAAACTTCCGCCGTGACGGAAAGGCCTATGACCAGTTTCCCGATCGGCGCTCCTTCCGCATCTATCTGGAAGACCTGCGCGATGACGCGGTGCGCGATCGGCTAAAGGCGATCTGGTCCGATCCTTTGTCGCTTGACCCTTCGCGCCATGCCGCCCGCGTCACGCGCGAGATCGCGACACGCATTGCCAAGGTGTCCAAGGCGCTGGAAGAGCAGGGGCACGCCACCGAGGATGTGGCGATGTTCCTGATGCGCATGCTTTTCACCATGTTCGCCGAGGACGTCGAGCTTCTGCCTAAGGACTGCTTCAAGGACCTGTTGAAGCTTTGCGCGGAAAAACCGGTGATCTTTCCAGGCATGATGGAGGAACTCTGGCAGGCGATGGACGAGGGCAATATCTCGACAACCATCCGAGAGAAGGTGAAAAAGTTCAACGGCGAGTTCTTCAAGAACCGCCGGGCGCTCACGTTGGCGAAGGCGGAGATCAGCGAACTGGCGGCAGCCGCAAGCTATGATTGGAAGGATGTCGAGCCGGCAATCTTCGGCACCTTCCTTGAACAGGCACTCGACCCCACCGACCGCCGCAAGCTCGGCGCCCACTACACGCCGCGCGCCTACGTCGAGCGTATTGTCATCGCCACTGTGATCGATCCGCTGCGCGTCGAGTGGGACAATGCCCGCTCCACCGCCGACCGGCAGAAGGCCGATGGCAAGGCCGATGCCGCGATCAAGACCGTCCAGGCCTTCCACGACAAGCTCTGTGAAACCCGCGTACTCGACCCGGCCTGCGGCACAGGCAATTTCCTCTATGTGTCGCTGGAGCTGATGAAGCGGCTGGAGGGCGAGGTGCTGGAAGCGCTCGTCAATCTCGGCGGGCAGGAAGGGCTGGCGCTGGAGAGCCACACGGTCGATCCCCACCAGTTTCTGGGCCTTGAGGTCAATCCGCGCGCCGCGGCCATTGCTGAGCTGGTGCTGTGGATCGGTCATCTGCAATGGCATTTCCGCAATCGCGGCGTCGCTCCCTCTGAGCCGATCCTGAAAGCCTTTCGCAATATCGAGAACCGGGATGCGGTGCTGTTCTGGGATGGCTATCCCCTGCCCAAGGTCGTTGATGGTGCCGAGACCTATCCCAATCCGCGCCGACCGAAATGGCCCGAGGCCGATTACATCGTCGGCAATCCGCCCTTTGTCGGCGGCAAGGACATTCGCGCCCGCATGAGCGGCGCTTATGCTGAAGCTCTGTGGAAGGCGCACAAACACATGAACGACAGCGCCGATTTCGTCATGTACTGGTGGGACCGCTCGGCCGAAATCTTGTTGAAGCCGAAGAGCCGGCTGAAGCGCTTCGGCTATGTCACCACCAATTCCATCAGTCAGGTTTTCCAGCGCCGGGTGATGGAGCCCTATCTCAACGCTAAGAAGCCGCTGTCGCTCATCATGGCGATCGGTGACCACCCCTGGACCAAGGTGACCCGCGACAGCGCCGCCGTCCGTATCGCCATGACGGTGGCTGAGGCAGGCAAGCAGGACGGCCTGCTGATGGAGGTGACGGCGGAAGAGGCGGTCGAAACCGACAGCCCGGTGATCCTATTCGAGGAAAAGCGCGGCAAGATCAATTCGGATCTGACGGTCGGGGTGGATGTGGCTTCCGTTGCATCGATGATGGCAAATGAAGGACTATCGTCAAGAGGTATGGCGCTGCACGGGGCAGGATTCATTGTTACGCCACAGTATGCAGAATATCTTGGTTTCGGTCGGCGGCCGGGCTTGGAGAGCGTTGTCAAGCATTATAGAAACGGTAGAGATCTAGCCTCCCGATCAAGGGGGGTTATGGTGATCGACCTAGATGGATTTAACGAACAAGATGTCCGCACCAAGTTCCCAGAAATCTATCAGCATCTACTCGTCAAAGTTAAGCCAGAGCGAGACGCCAACAATGAGCCATACCGGCGTGTGAACTGGTGGTTATTTGGAAGGCGTAACACCGAAACCCGTGGTTTTCTGGCCCATCTGCCGCGCTACATCGCCACCGTCGAGACCGCCAAGCACCGCGTCTTCCAGTTCCTCGACGCCTCGATCCTGCCTGACAACAAGTTGGTCGCCATCGGCCTTAGCGACGGCTATCCGCTCGGTTTGCTGTCGTCGCGATTGCATGTGTCCTGGGCCATGCGCACCGGCAGCTGGCTCGGCGTTGGCAATGACTCCGTCTACGTCAAATCGCGCTGCTTCGACCCCTTCCCGTTCCCCGAAGCTACCGACATCCAGAAAGCCACGATCGGCGCCATCGCCGAGGAGCTCGACGCCCATCGCAAGCATGTTTTGGAAGCTCATCCGCATCTGACGCTGACCGGCCTCTACAATGTGCTGGAGCGGCTGAAAACAGGCGCACGCCCTCGTGACCTTGACACCAAGGAGCGCCGCATCTTCGATGACGGCCTTGTGCTGATCCTGAAGGAACTGCACGAAAAGCTGGATGTTGCGGTGGCCGAGGCCTATGGCTGGCCGGTCGATCTTCCGCAAGAGGAGGTGCTGGCCCGCCTCGTGGCGCTCAACAAAGAGCGGGCGAAGGAGGAAAAGCGCGGCCTCGTGCGCTGGCAGCGACCCGACTACCAGATTCCCCGCTTCGGCTCCGACAAGGAAAAGGCCGAACAGCTGGAGGCCGATCTGGGCGAGGCCATACTCACCGCTGTGCTCGGCCCCAAGCCCAGCTTTCCGGCAGACGAGCGCGACCAGACGCCAGCCGTGCTCCATCAGCTCATGGAAGCCGAAGGCCCGCTCGACGCTGCCGCCATCGCTTCTGCCTTCAAGCAGGGCAAGAAATGTCTACCCGCCGTTTCTGCCGTGCTAGCCGCCCTCTACCGCATGGGCCTTCTGTCCACCGCGAACGGCAAAGCCTTTTCATGGCGTCGGGCGGCCTGACATGACTTACGGTCGTTTTCCGCGTGGAGGCGCCACAGTCCGACTGGCGGCAATGCAACAAGGTCAACAGTCCATTGAATGTCCAGCGGGGTCCGATGCTGTTCACCCGAATGCAGGCCTGAATGTGGGGTAAAGTGAGGGTTGCGCTCACATCCGCGCGATAAAGCGCAATGAAAGCAGTAACTTGCTAGGTCAAATGGCGGAGAGGGTGGGATTTGAACCCACGATACCCTTGCAGGTATGCCGCATTTCGAGTGCGGTGCGTTCGACCACTCTGCCACCTCTCCGGATATGCTGGTCGGCGCGTTCAGCGCGAGGCGGTTCATAGCGGCAGTTTTGCGGGATGACAAGGGGGCATATCAAGGAATATCAAGCCTATGCGCGTCTTTCGCCTTGACAGTTTCGGTGGCTTCCAGTAATTCGCGCAATCGAAGTGGTGTGGCATGTCCTCACCGCGCCGGGTGTCTATTGCGCCCGTTCACCGGCAAGGCCTCAAGCCTTGTCATGTCCGACTGAAGAAAAAGACGGCCCCGCTTTGGCGGAGAGCCGGAACGAACATGAAAGGATATAAAATGTTCGCAGTCATCAAGACCGGCGGTAAACAGTACCGCGTGGCAGCCAACGACGTTCTGACGATTGAAAAATTGGAAGGCGCCGCAGGCGACAAGATTGAATTCACCGAGATCCTGATGGTCGGCGTCGGCGCCGATGCAACCATCGGTGCTCCGTTTGTCGAAGGTGCCGTTGTCAGCGCCGAAGTTGTGGAACACGGCCGCGCCAAGAAGGTCATCGCCTTCAAGAAGCGCCGCCGCCAGAACTCCAAGCGCACCCGCGGTCACCGCCAGCACAACACGACCGTCCGCATTCTGGACATCGCTGCTGTTGCCGGCGCGAAGGCGAAGAAGGCTTCCAAGAAGTCTGAAGACGCTGCCGCTGAAGCCGCAAACTGAGACAACGGATCTAAAGGTTTAAAGGAGAACACCCATGGCACATAAAAAAGCTGGCGGTTCCTCGCGCAACGGTCGCGATTCACAGTCCAAGCGCCTCGGCGTGAAGAAGTTCGGTGGCGAAGTCGTCATTCCGGGCAACATCATTCTGCGCCAGCGCGGAACGCAGTGGCATCCGGGCGCCAATGTCGGCCTCGGCAAGGACCACACCATTTTTGCACTTACGGCCGGCAATGTGAACTACCGTACGAAGGCCAATGGCCGCGTGTACGTGTCTGTAATGCCGAAAGCCGAAGCAGCGGAATAAGCCGGTAGCGCTCTAAAACAGCCGGCGTCTCATCGACCCGGCTGACGCTTACCGTTCAGGCCAAGATCAAAAGGGGAGATGGGGCGATGCCCGATCTCCCCTTTTTCACGTCTTGGAGGACTGAACATGCAAAGCGAATTGTTGAGGGAGAGCCAATCACGGTCTCCCCGGGAAGATTCCCTGGAATCTTCTCAGGAACGGCTGCGGCCCCAACGGTCAAGGACCGATTGCCCGATATTGTTATCGCCCAGGCTCGTTTTGCGCGCGCCCCACGAAGACGATATCGACGCCCTTGCCCATCTTGCCAACAACGCCAATATCGCCACCATGGTTTCGCGCATGCCGCACCCCTACACGGTGGCCGATGCCGCG
>Ga0307515_10015303_pt1 | contig 14144 bp, 24 predicted proteins | sample 17_EM_MG_FD_194513 | JGI IMG/M metagenome (GOLD analysis project Ga0307515, IMG submission 194513) | Populus trichocarpa ectomycorrhiza microbial communities from riparian zone in the Pacific Northwest, United States - 17_EM | ecosystem: Host-associated > Plants > Roots > Unclassified | place...
AAAAAAAAAACGGTCCAAGGCCGACGTCTGTTGTAATCGCTGAGAAGAGGGGAACCATCTCGTACGGGCTCTCAGAGGAAGCATGGAAAACCGTTCCGAGCACTGGGATATTGAGTAGCCCGAAAACCTTGCCTCTGATACCCATTTCGAGGATGGAACTTTCTGTGTTCCAGGCAGGCCCGGGATCCCAGGTTGCTTACGACGAACGATGGGAACGCCGAACCTTTTGAAGCGATGCAGATCCGCCAGGAAAGATTGGCGCTGCACAGGTGTTCCCCCCCTCCCCGCGGGGACTGAGTTGTGTGTATATCAGTTCACTAGTCCGCTCTTCGTCGAACATTCGATTCTGAACGCTTTGTGTGCTGGTTCCTTGTGATCGCGGTGGGGGTACGTCGCCGGCATCACGTCCCGTTTACAACCGCCGACTGAGTTTTCAAGCACTCTCATATAAAAGCACATCCCTGGATCGCTTTCACCTCCTCCCCCTCCCCCTCCCTCCGCGCCTCACACACTCTCAGACCCCGTCCGCACCATGCAAGGGCCGACATTGACCGACATTCGCGTTCGGGGCACCCGTGACAGCCACGTTATCTTCGAAGCGGTCGCCCGAAAGGTCTTGCCTCTGATCACCAAGCGGTTGACGAGCATCGAACGGCGGGACTTTATCCGACCGGGTTCTGTCTTCGTCTGGGAAGAACGAGGGCCGGAATCGGGATCGAGCGGAGTAAGTCGCGATGAGGGGTTGCCATTGGTTTCCGACATGCCGTATGCTGACGTTCATGTGAAATATCTGCCGCGTCCAGACTGGGATTGAACGTTGGACAGATGGTCGGTTTTCGCGCGCTGATATTATTGTTGCGTACAAGGTCTCACGTACAGCATATTCAATATAGGCAAGCAATGGGGGCCATCTCGGGTCCGAGACGTAAGCCGGCCTGCATCCCTTTTATCTAAACTTACCCAGCCGTAATGACTGTCAGGAATTTCTCATCTATAATGAACGGGTATCGGATGACGACATGGGAAGGTGAGCGGATTCCTATCACGGTCTCTTGCCACAGCAAGTTGACACTTGGAACCTAACAGGAATCACAGCCCACAAGATCAGTTGATCAAACAAACGTACTCGGTGTGGGCACCGACATCACGAGAGACAAGAAAGTGGCACCTCGGTGAGCGTTATTCGGATCACCTTCCCCCCTTGCTGGGCAACTTGAATGCTTATCGTCGTCGCCCAGTGGCGTACTTTACCAGCCGTTCTCTGAGCTGGCTGGGGACGATCGACCACGTCCCCCACCTTGCTTGGTTGAAGGGATTACCAAGACTGCCGTTCAGACCGGCACGGACGACCAAGGGCAAAAACTATGGGGACGACACGCTGCATGTGCACCTCATCATGCAGAGCGCCTCGAACGATACCCAATACCGACATACCCACGGAGGAGGATCGTGGCCGTCGCCGGACTCGAGCTCGTCAGGGGACGAACGGTTACCGAAAATTGGATTTGTCGTCCCGTCCGCACCGTGGAGACGACCGACGTGGGACGAGCGCCTAGGGGTCGACTTTACCGACGGTGGAGAGACGGCGAGGACACTGGCGCCGTTGATATATCTCCAGAGCATAACGGCCCCCCCTCGACAGCCGCTGGATGATTTTGCGATCCGGGCGTTTGATTCGCACGGGGTATAGGCTGATTAACGCTGGGAATGTATTCGTGGGGTGGGTGACCGCTGGCTGTATGGGAAGGGAGACGGACGATTCCCTCGAGTCGGGTGAGGGGGACAGGGTTTGATGGTGGATAGAGTTTTGCGTGTGGGTGATTCCCGAGGCCTGTTTTAGTTTAATTTTGGCTTACTGCCGGGGAGAATTCCCGGGTAGAGAGCCGACTTACGTTACAATTGGCCAATCGCACTCCTGTACCTAACCGGCTCGCGTTCACACACACCGCCCTTATATCTTCCGACCTGCGCTACCCACAGGGTAGGCGGAGTCTAGTAGCTTTTCTTGCACTCCGCATATTATTTATGTTCCCTTGTTTCCTCCTTCCCCCTCCTCCTCCGTCTCCCCACCCTCCCCCATGCCTCAGTCCCCCACCTGCGCTGGTATTAAGATCCGTTCCGTCCATGACGCGCAGCTCATTCTTTACGCCTGTCACATTGGCCGTCTCGAGATGATCAAAATGCGTCTCGATTCTGCAGACCGCCATGCGCTCACCTCCGGTAACGTCTACGCTTGGGAGGAGAGGAGCCCCCGCTCCGACCCAATGGGTTCTGGCATAGAACGTTTCACCGAAGGAAAGCGTTGGACTGCTTCCCGCCTCCGAGACGTACGCCCCCCCACCCTCCGATCTCATATCGGCCCTAATCGTTCTTCGCCCCATCGTAGGACTTTCTCTTCTACTACGAAAAGTATCTCCACCTCAGCGAACACGACCAGAAGATCGTGTATGTCGATTGATTCCCATCAATCCCGCCACCCTTCCCTCATCTCCGTCTTTTCCAGCAGCCCCCCGAAGGATTGGGATCCCTTCGTGAAGCAGACCTACTCTGCGTGGGTCAACACAGAGAATGGAAACAGAAAGTGGCACCTGAGTAAGCATCTCCTCCCCGCTCCACGCCCTCCGTTCCTCACCGTCCCAAAGCGGCGTACTACACCCAGCGGACGGAGGATCGCCTCGGAACCATCGACGACATCCCCGCGCTCCGCGATGTCGTAGTCCCCCCCGGTTATTTTCTCAGCAACGCGGACATCAGATCCAATAAGCCTGTCGACGCGGAGCCGTACGGTACCCAGAAGACGTTCAGCCCCATGTATCCGGCCTCACGGCCCCCTCATCAGACCCCTTCTCCCGATTCGCGCCACCAAGCTCAACCGCCCACATACACCACCGCCTCCTCCGTCTCGTAAGTATTTGTAAACCGGTTTTCTGGGAAGAGGGCTGATGGACTTGCTTTCCGACCGCAGTCACGCCCCAACATCTCGGTACGATCATCACGCGGACGGCTTCGCGATCCCGCCCCGTTATGCAGGGGGCAAGAACGACGGCGCTTATCTAGCATTCCGTGAAGACATATCCTCGCGGCCCGGTTACGTTTCGAGGTTCACCGATAGTCCAAGCAACCTGCCGCTCGTCACCCATAACCCGGGCCCACCGGTCATCACCAAGGCGCGACCAACGCGCCCTTCTTCCCACAACGATTCCTATTCTACCGGACATAGAACGATTCCGAGGGCAAATACTGACGAACCACCTCTTTCGCTCGTTCCGATGAACAACCTCATAGCTCACCACCCATTTCCTCGAGATGTACAAGACGAACAAGTTCTTCGAGTTTTTATGCCCCGGCTGGAATGACTGGCGCGTTCGTGACGAAACAAACTAAATGCATTTTTTTTTCTTTCTTGTAGCGGGGTGGTTCAATGTCCAACACCCGCTCGCAATACCTTATCGTTGTCCGTGATGCTTTGTCTTATCTACTTACCAGACGGACACATCACTTTGTCCCAGCATGTTCATTCCCACCCCCCCTCAAATTAGAGTAAGACCATCTATTACGCGCTGTCTATAATGTCCTTTTAGTTGACCCCCTGCGTACCTCACTCTCCCAACTGGTTGCGTCTCGTATCGACCATCTCGTCGGGATCCATCTGTAAAATACAAATGTTGATTGTGCAGACTTGCAGTGCATGTAAGGTCGAGGCTTGGGTATGGGTCCAAGCACAGTCCGGGACACCCGGATGATCGGTCACAGCCATCTCGGCTAGGGCGGCCTATCATCACGCACAGACTTGGCACTGGACAGCGCGCCCTTAAAACAAAGACGGACAGCGCGGTCCACCTCACCTCCTCCCCTCCATCTCATGCATCCCTCCACCCAGACGCTTGCTCTGGCCCTCGCCACCCTTGCCATCGGTGGTGTTCAGGGCCTCAAGTTTCATAAGCGTGCCGATCCGGTTGATACCAGCGACACCCAGGGTGCACAGAACCTCCTAATCACCAATGCTGAACAGACACTGTTCTACACCCCGATGCAGTTTGGATCTGCAGATAGGTCCGTACACATCTACGGGTTGGTTAGCACGACCAGGTAAGCAGACCGCCCGTCGCTTAATCGTCCTGCACGATCGTCCTCATACCCTCGATCCTCTTTCAGGGGCGACATTATCCTGCCTGGTAGTCATGCCAAAAACTTAACTGGGTTCATTGACCAAGGGAAAAAGGTGGACGAAGGTGTGCACTTGCCTTGAATGCAAAGCATTTCTGGGTGCTTATTGAATCTAGGTCCTATCTATGCTGGTCCCGTGTCTGCTGCTGGTTGGACGGTGCCTGACCAAGATATTAGTGAGCGATGCTACAGCACACGCTCATCGGAATGCAGGCTGAACGCGAATCTTTCATAGTTTATTACGAAAACTCGAGTGCCCCTCTACCAATCCATGTGGATGGAGAATATGCCTATGCTGGATTCGGAATCTGGCCGAACACTTCTACGATTGCTCAGGCGTTTAACGACTGGTCGGCTGATAGCTTCGTCGCTCGAGTCCTTGCCGAGCCAGTGACTGAGCTCTTTTGGACCCTGCTCATCAACCCCGTTGAGGAGGACCGAGGAACGGACAAGTCGTTTGGTGGTATTATCACCATCGGCGAGATCGCGAACGTGTCTCTGATCTTCAATGTCACCCAGGAGGATATCCACGAATCCAACTTCCCTGATCTCGCGCTCGTCGCCGAGTATCCCCCCTTAAACTACAGTGCCTCGTATAACGGCGAATACTACTACGCTCTCATTGATGCCATTTCATGGGGAAATGGATCTGCGACCCTCAACTCCTCTGTTCCCGGTGTTCCTGATGACAAGGTCCCCGCTTGCATCGACTCGACTTATCCTTGGATCGGGGCCCCATACTCAGTTACCGAGCAGTTGTACAAGAACCTCGAGAATGCTACTTATATGAAAGATACCGGCTTGTGGCACTTCAAGTGCACCGAGTTGACCGTCAACATCACGATTGCTGGGCACGACTACCCTCTCAGCCCCCTGACCGCCGCTCAGCATGTCGACGGACTTAACTGTGTCGGTACCGTAAGTCATACAAGTACATCCGCCCTCGGGACTTTTGCTTATGCCTTTCTGGATAGTTCCAAGCCAAGCCAGATAACGCTGGAGGTGGTGTTGTCCTTGGCGTTCCCTTCCGTAAGTACTCGTGGTTAGGTTTAGTTCTCTAAATCTTGACAACTTTCACAGTGAAAAACGTTTACGCCCGCTTCTCCTACGCGACGTTGCACAATAGCGAAGTTTATGATCCATACGTCCAGCTGATGCCAATCACTGATATTGAGGGTGCTCACCATGATTGGGAAACCTGGTACACAAAGTGGGGTGGTGGATCTTCATCCCAACCTTCTTCCACCCCCGCGGTTCACCCAACCCCAAGCTCCTCTATTTCTACTCCCCCATCACATTCCCTCCCCCTCTCTTCCCTCGTCTCTTCCTCCTCTTCGGCTTCAAATCCACTGGCTACCGGCAAGCTTTCCGGTGCCGTTGAGGATGACGACACAGAAGAGGAGCCTGACTCGGTACGTTCATCTCTGTTCCTCCCTTTAATTTCCGCCTGTCTGACGTATCTGTCAGACCAAACGCCACTTGCCTGCCATCATAGCTGGCTCGATCCTCGGTGGTCTTGTTCTTATCGGCGGAATTGTCTTCGCCGTGATGAGGATGCGAAACGGTCGTGACGGCAAGGGTACTTACCGTGGCCTTGGGAAGCCAGATGGTGGGGCCGGACCCGTAAAGGTTCCAGTTTATGACGCTGAGAGTTCCAGCGGTCGTTACGGTGATGGAGGACAGGGCCGCTACACCGACCCATACAAAGATTGATTCACTCGAGCATTTCTGTAGAACCGCTCACCTTTTTGTTTCCATACGTATGAGCACAAGCTTATCATAATATATATTTTCTCCCTCGGGCCTTTCGCCAGATATCGAATTGGACTTGACTGAAAGAGACCGGTGTGAGCGTTTGCGCGGGATCCGTGTCTCATTTTTGACTCGATCGTGATTCGGAGGGAACGATAAGCATTGGTCATATGATCTTCGTCCTTTCCAGACCAAATCCTGCATTTCGTCTGAGACGGATCGGTATCGTCCTTTGCTGGAATTCTCCCCTCGTCGCATTGAGATCTACGCTCTTGCCATCGAGGAACACATCGCGCATGGCCACTTCTACTTCAATACAGCAGCCTGCCTGGTCGCCGCCACGCGCCTCGGCTGATGAGCCCACGCTGAAGGTATACAACTCGTTGACGCGAACCAAGGTGAGTCCCACATCGCTGCTGGGAGAGAGAGAGCTCGTCTTCGTTGCGTGGACGGATGATGACGTGTCGTTGAGCGCAGACGGAGTTCGTCCCTCGCAACGGGCGGCATGTCAAGTGGTACAACTGTGGGCCTACTGTATACGATGCGTCGCACATGGGACACGCCAGGTGACTAAACTGACCCCCCCCCCCCCCTCCCTCACCTTTCATGCACCCCAGAAGATCTGACCTAACCGTTACCAGGAATTATGTGACCCAAGACATCCTTCGGCGCATTGTTTCCGATTACTTTGGTTATGATGTCCACTTCGTTATGAACATCACGGACATCGATGACAAGGTTCTTAGCTCACCTTCCTCACCCCCTGCCGTAATGTTGGTCAAGACCCTGAAACCCAATCACGCCCTCGTGCGTTCACTTTCACACAGATCATCATACGGGCCAGGCAGGGCCATCTGGTGCAGGAGTTCCGAACCAGCAATCCGGTCCTGACGTCCCGGCTCGTGGACGAAATACACTCAGCGTGGAAGGAATACATACGATCAGATGTGAACAAGGGACTTCCAGAGAACGAGAAGATCGTCGAGGGCAAAGAGGAAGCCGCCTGGAGGGCGCTATCCCAGAAGATCCAGGACCTCTCGTGGAAACAAGAGTGCCTCAAACGGTACGAAAAGTTCGATATGGCGTTTTCGGCAGCGGTATGTATATGAAAAAATTTTCTTCCCTCGTCGATTTACGCAACAGCCCCTTTAACTCAAATTCTAACATTCAGAGGAAAACGATCAATGCAATCGAGGAAGCCCGCGTGCTTCTGGATTCTGGAAACGCTACGAACCCAGACGCGGCGTATCGGCTTATCGATGAGTCGGGTGGAGTTATTGCAGGCTACTTGGACCGACAGGCGAGTGGAATGGCCTCGATCAGTCACCATCTTCTCCGGAGACTTACCATGATGAACTTTCTTTTTCTTTTTCTGGGCCCCCTGCCCTCTTCCTTCCCCCATGACCTCGTGCCCCCTATATATAGTACAAAGACACGGTGACGGATCCATCAATTTCGAGGTCGCTTGCGTCATACTGGGAGAATGAATTCTTCAAAGATATGAAGAGGCTCCGGGTTCGGGAACCTGATACGATTACCCGGGTCACGGAGTACGTCCCGGAGGTCGTGGCCTTTGTCGAGAAGGTGGTCCAAAACGGATACGCCTACGTCGTCGACGGGAGCGTCTACTTCGACACGAACGCTTTCGATGGCAAAGACGGTCACTTCTATGCCAAACTGGAACCGTGGAGCAAAGGGAACAAGGAAAAGATGGAGGAAGGCGAAGGTTAGTGTGCAGCCTTTTTCCATTAAATTAAAATGGAAGGGCTCGCCATGACAGAAGAACGCGAGTGGCATCCTCGGCCCTGTGTTGACCTTGATCGTTGATGGTTCATCGATTCTTATGCGTTACTCTCGTCTTTAGGCGCCTTATCGATCGGCTCTGGCCGCCGCTCTAGTTCGGACTTCGTGCTTTGGAAAGCCTCCAAGCCCGGCGAACCTTCCTGGCCCTCTCCATGGGGACCTGGGCGACCGGGGTGGCACATAGAGTGCTCAGTGATGGCATCGGAAATATTGGGCGATAATATGGATATTCATTCGGGTGGCATCGACCTCGCCTTCCCCCACCACGATAATGAACTAGCTCAATCAGAGGTGCGTTCAGAGAAACCTTCGCGCGTTCTGACAGTTCACGTGTGACCGGCTCTCCCCCTCCCTCGTCAGGCGTATCACGACTGCCAGTCGTGGGTGAACTATTTCCTGCACACAGGTCACCTGCACATCGAGGGTCTGAAGATGAGCAAGTCGTTGAAGAACTTTATCACGGTTAACGTAAGAAACATGCGTTTTTCTGTCGCTTCCGGGTATGGGGTTGACGCCATTTCGCCAGGAAATCCTGGGAAAATTCACTGCCAGACAATTGCGATTAGCGTTCCTAACACAGTTGTGGAACGCTAAGATCGACTTCTCCGAATCGCTGATGACGGGGGAGGTTAGGAACATTGAAGCGACAGTGAACGTAAGCTATTTTTGTGTCATTGGTTCGCAGTACGGTAGATCGGATCTAACTTGGGGGACAGAACTTCTTCACTGTCGTCAGAGCCCTCATCAGTCAGAGGCAGTCGGATCCAGTTACCTTCACGGGAAAGCACGGTTACGGTGCACCCGAACAGAAGCTGTCCGACAGGTGAGTGGCCGTGAACTATCCCTTTCGGTCATCCAACCGGGTACTGAAGCGCGCATGCGTCTACGCACAGCCTGGAAAAGGCGCAGGCGGACTTCCGAGCGGCGCTCTGTGACTCATTCAACACCCCTGTTGCGTTAGACGTTCTACGAGATCTCGTCTCGAAGGCCAACGTGTACATCAACTCTAGCGGGAATGCGCTAAACGTCAGCACGGTCACGCGGGTCGCCGGGTGGGTGGGAGATATGCTGCGAATGTTCGGGCTTGGGGAAGGACCTCGGTCAGAGGGAGAGATCGGCTGGGGGCAAGATCGGTCGAGCTCATTGGACAACGTCGCTGTGAGTCGGGCAAGGACCCAATTTAAATTTACGTCACCATCACACCCTGGACTGAGTACCCGATGAATAGGGCGAGAGCGGGTTGATGCCATACTTGCGCGCTTTGTCCTCGTTTAGGGATGGCGTGCGGAAGATCGCGATTGCGAAAGGTGAAACGGCCTTGAAGGACATCCTCACGCTCTGTGACAAGCTGAGAGACGAGGATTTGGTGCCGCTTGGGGTTGCTCTGGACGATCAGGAAGGTAAGGGGGGTGTGAAAAGGCTCGGTCTCCTGACCTGTCCTCGCAGCATTCCTGATCAACAATTGTCGTGACAGATGGGAAGGCACTTGTGAAGATCGTGGACCCTGCGGAGTTGATCCGAGCCCGAGAGGAAAAGCGCGCTCAGGCAGTCGCCAAGGCTGCGAAAAAGGCTTCTGCGGTCGAGGCAGAGAAACAGAAAAAGCTGGAGAAGATCCTGAGGGGCAAGCTTTCTCCCGGTGAAATGTTCAAACCCCCGAACGTTCCAGAAGGCGCTTACGGGAGCTGGAGCGAGGATGGGTTGCCACTGACGGACGGCACGGGTAAAGAGTTGAGTAAGAATCAGGTAAAGAAGACGGTGAAGGAGTGGACCTTGCAGAAGAAGCTGCACGAGGAGTATCTGGAATGGGAAGGACAGAACGTGGAATGATCGTGTGCAGCGGGATGGTCTGTGGAGGAGATGTGGGCTCTCACTCGTGGTAAATGATGCACACTTTTGATTATCCGTACCGCATTTGGCCCGAATCTGATACACCTGAGTGGGCGTTCGAACGTTCGCACGGATGATGAATCGCAACGGAGCCGGCGTCCGCAAGACGCCTGTACAATAATGGGAAAGGGAAAGCCTTATTGTGTACCAGGTCTTTTGTTCGATGAATAAGTGGTCTACCAATCACAAGAGCGTGCGATCAATCTCGCAATCCTCTCGACTCCCAGCCGATCTTCTTCATGGAAACCAGAAAGGGCGAGGCAATCTAGATCCAGGACACCGACCACAGTCAGACCGTGCGGGCTATCAGGGACCTGCACACCGGGAACGTTAGTCTTTCCGTGCTCGCCGGATCGAAGGTACGAGAGAAAGACCAGGAGGCTCCTGCGGGGAGCCCGGCCGTTTGAATGAAGAGGGATAAGGTGTTGGACTAACCTGACAAACATCCCGGGGGCTGTACAGGATCAAAGGAACCACTAGCTCGCTCTTGGTCCCGCCGTCACATGCGATGTGGCCTGGGTACGCATGCACGTCGGGAACAAGTCTGGAGGATTGTCGGAGGAATGCGTCAGCGCAGACACCGCGTGCTTTGGTAGGGGAGACGTCGATGGACTGACAGGCGGGTTTGCCGCAGAATGGGCCGAGGAGAAGGGAGTCTGGGTAGGAGGTGGTGGGGGGGGGAGTGGTTACGAGGACGAGGGAAGTAGGAGGAATGAACGTAGAAGCCTTTGCTGGAGAGGTTGGCGAGGAGGATGGATTGGAGGGAGGAGTGCTTACCGCACCAGTTTACGGCATCGTCGCCTGATCCGAAGAGAGGAAAAGCGAGAAGCGAGTTGTATATCAGGAACGCGGCGTTGGACAGGTTCGAGACCTAAATGTATTGGGGACGTCCAGCCCGAAACAAGCGAAGGGGAGATGGGGAAACACAGGTTAAAGAACGTCAGCCGCTGATGAGAAGACGGCAGACCCAGGCACGTTGGTCGTCAGCCAGCAGATGGGCGAGCTGTTCGTGGACGTGGTCCCAGAACTGCTGTCTGGTTTTGACACCCTCGGGTACGAGCGCAGAATCAGCGTGCGCCATCAGCACAAAGGGGACAGAGGTGGGAACAATGCAAGATCTCCCTCCCAAATCGGGAACGATCTCACACTCCTCGTTGTTAACCTGCCATCACCCTGTCTTCCAACGACGAGATAGCATCCTCCCAGCGTGCGTGAATGGCTCCCTACCTCGATACCGTCAAGGTCAGCACGGATCTCTTCTGATAGGATCGCTGGCTGTGGAGCCCGGCACCTTCCGTTGTCGCGCCTCCGGGACTTCGTATTCATTCCCAACAAAGTCTTTTGCAGATGTCCCCATCACCGACGCCGGCGTCGACACTTTAGCATTCCTCGAAGCATCCGAGGGTCTCTTAGGGTTGTTTGGTGCGTCGGTGTTGCGATTTCTTGGCACAATCACGCCCATTGACGTTATTCATTCGTTGCCGCTGGCTGAATGCATCCAACCCGCAGATCTCTTGGGTTCCGTCGCCTTCGCGCCCGTGCAGAACGATATCAAGGGCAACATCGTCGTGAGTTGGCAGGATCACTCCTGATGGCGTCTCACGCTCGGATGCTCATCTGTAACCTGTCTCCGTCGCACGGAACACAGAAAGTCCGCGCCAGATACGATGCCGCCCCCGCTCTCTCTGGCACCCTCGAGCAGCTGGTGAACAACGAAAAGGGCGAGAAAAAGCGAACCGCTACCGAAGGCCTGATGTGGCTTCTCCGCGGCCTCTCGTTTACCTGCAAGGCGTTGCAGGACAGTCAGTCCAACAAGGCGCAGGAACTCTCCACCTCGTTCACCTCAGCCTACGAAGGGACGCTCAAAAAGTTCCACGGGCTCCTCGTCCGTCCTATTTTCACGGTAAGCTAGATCGCTTCCCCTTGCTTCTTTCTTTCCATTGCTATCGCCCCCTACCCGCGGTTAAGCGAGGTAGAGCGGGAGCATGGAACGAGCCGAGACCTTTTTTTCACATCAGTGGATCTGCCGCAACCTTTTTTTTCCATGGCTACATTCCGGTTGTCGTTTGTTTGACGTTGCTGATGCGGTTTTTCTGAATTTGATTTAGCTCGCGATGAAGGCGTGTCCGTATCGAGCAGAGTTTTACGCCAAGCTCGTGGTAGACAAATCGGGGGGGCCGCCAGCGTCAGAGGAAAAGATGAATGCGCAGCTGGACAAATGGTTGGGGGCGCTGGAGGCGATTGTCCGGCGGATGGAGGAGTTTTACGCGAAGGGGAAACACGACAAAGGCTTCTGATGATTTTTTGGCTCGAACAGCATGTATGATGAGGGAAAATACAGGAATTGGCAATTCTGACCGAGCGAATGATGGTGATTTTGATTCCGTTCTTACGAGGGAAATATTATATTAGAAGAAAGATAAGGTTCAGACTTTGCGAGTTTTTCACAACCTCTCCTTCTTACTTATGTGAGGCTAAAATCATAAATATAATCCCGCACCATCAAACCCCCCTCGCTCCTTCTGCTCTCTCTAACGGACGGGTCAACTGCTCTGCCTCTCTCCCTTGCCCCTCCCCCCCTCTCTCTACCTCCGCCCTTCTCCGCGACGATTCATGCAAATCCCAACATGCACCGGCATCCGCATTCGCTCGGCAAGAGACGCCAACATCCTCTTCCACGCCGTGGCCCTCAACCTGCTCCCTCTCATCACCCGCCGTCTGGACGAGGCCGAGAGGCTCCAGGTCAGATCCGGTTGCGTTTACGTCTGGGAGGAACGCAACCCGTCCTACTATGATTTCAACGGTCAGGAAATGAAGCGCTTCACGGAAGGTGCGTCGATCCCCGCCCTCTGCCCCTCCGCAACGAATTCAGTCCCCCGCTCAAGTAAATCCCCCTACCGCTTTCATCAGGAAGGAGCTGGGGCCCGTCCAAGGCAAGAGATGTATGCCGCCCGGTTTGGTCACCCCTTGCGCTTTTCGCTTATTTCTCGTCATCGCTCCCAGGAGTTTCTGTTCTATTACGAGAAGGAGAACGGTATCAAGTCACAAATGGTCGAACGCATGAAGTCCGGTCCCAGAGCGTATGTTATCGCATCCCTTCGCTTCTTGCTCTAATAAGCTTTGCACACCAGTACCCGGGCTCAGCTGGTGAAGCAGACGTACTCGGTGAACGTGCACAGTACAGACTCTCCGCACGTCAGGAAATGGCACTTGAGTGAATACAACTTTCCTTGCGTTCGCCATAGCCGGGGCATTAATCTTATTACCAGACGCTTATTATTGCGCCGACGAGATGGAGGAGCTCGCGACGGTCGATGACGTCCCGCTTCTGAAAAACCTCCAGGTCCCTCACGAATTGTATACTTGCGCGCGGACGAGTAGAGCTCGTGAGGCGGCTATACGTTCGCACAACAATCCTGGGATGAGGGGTGATCGCGAATCATCTAGAATCCTTGGGCCGCCATTCCCATACCTTGGTCGATCCGAAGATATCGAACGGCGCTCATCTTCGGGGTCGGACTCGTCTGGCCGGGACAGATCGTCGAGCCCAGATGCTTCATTAGCTCCGTTGGAGTTTTTGGAGAATTTGCCGCGTTTGAGTCGTCATCCGGTGGACGACTCGGTGTTGAGGAGGTTTGACGGTGCGGGGGCCCGGCACGCGTGAGAACCAGTTGTTCATCTTCTGCGCTGTTTCCCTAGACTCACTCGTGTTGTATTTGCATACGTAAGTGACCGCGCCCTGGTGGAATCAGAGAACGCGATCCCACTCACTAACGCATAGGTATAACGCGATATCGTTCTTGTTTTTCCCTGACAACCTATAATTCTCGCCCGTTCGTCTGTATGTCCTCCACGCACTGCAGACACGGCCGTCACTACATTACACACCCTGATGAGACACTTATCGTCAGCTACCGCTGTGCTTCTCTCCTCCCTGTTTTCGTATATTTTCTCCTATCGTACATCTTTCAGACGTGGACTTTCTGCCAGTGCTTTGATTCTGTCAAGTTTTCCGAGATGACGTTTATGTTTTTTTTTTTTTGTTTACAACGAGTCTCGGACGATTTCATAGCCACCGGCGGTTGTTCCTCCCTCTCCCCACCTGTTCGCAAATGTATTCCTAGTCGACATCATCCCGCTTCTGGTATTTGAGATATCTAAACGGAATAGGTTAGACGACAAGGCGATGAAGGGGGGTGTTCACCGGTCACCCCTCGCTTTGGTCGACGTACGCGAGAGATGATTTGCTTCCGGCTTGGAATCCGTGATGAAGCTAAGGGGAGAGGCACGTCACGCGATCGAGGGCGTTTCCGCGAAGTGATGATCAGTTTGATCAATATATGATGTCCAGCGGAGCGGCTCGAGAAACGAAACGGACATGGCACGATTATTTATGGATGTGACCCACCGCAGTGTAAGCACCCTTGATCTCTAGAGCTAGCTTTGGACGCCGGAGATTCAATCAAGCGCCCCGGTCCTCCCTCCCCGCCCTCTGGATCATGGTCTGCTACTAGTAGTGCGGTCGCGGATCTCAT
>Ga0307515_10015305_pt1 | contig 14144 bp, 8 predicted proteins | sample 17_EM_MG_FD_194513 | JGI IMG/M metagenome (GOLD analysis project Ga0307515, IMG submission 194513) | Populus trichocarpa ectomycorrhiza microbial communities from riparian zone in the Pacific Northwest, United States - 17_EM | ecosystem: Host-associated > Plants > Roots > Unclassified | place...
AAAAAACCTATTGAATATAAATGATGCCAGATCTATTTTAGGCAAAACATAAAAAATGAGCTCAAAGTTTTATTTGTCATTCACCATTCTCCCGATTCTATAACACCTAGGTCCCAAATAATTGTCTAAGGTTTAACGATCCCTTTTGTTTTAATCAAATATGCATACACCAATTTATACCAATTTTAGCAAGAGCACAATAAATATTTTTATTATTAGAGACAAGTGTAACGCAATTTATCTTATGCGGGATGTTTTAGGGTGATGTTTATCTTTCCTTTAATATAATCAGTCACTTACCTAGAACTCTAAAGATCAATTAGGATTTTTAGTTATCTTAAAATTAAATATTGAATCTTTTTTTACTCTTAGTCCAACACAATGTCTTTCACCAGAGAATAACCCATTATACAAAGCGAGGAGAAAATGCATTTTTCAATAAAATTGAAAGAATTGTAAATAAGGAGTAGCAATCGTTATTGACTTTTTACCCCACGTTCAAAAAGAAAAAAAAGAAAAAATTAGGGAGCAAAACATTAATCAGATGAAGAAATAGGAACAATAATTAAAAAAAAAAAGAGTTTAATTTCATCTCCAAAACAAACTGTGAATTTAAAATATAAGAGGAGATCAGGAGGTTATGAGATAAAATAGAAGAGAAAAAGATAAGTATTTGAACTCTTCATAAGTAACATCGTCAATTTTTATTTTTCCAAAACTCAAAGCTAACTGAATCACAAATCTTTTTATTACAAAATGAATGATTTTCCACGTAGTTCAGAACACAATTAAGAACTGTTTAATTACTCTTATCTCTCGAGATACTTAATTTCATTACACATTTCTCAATAACTATGTTGGAGATGTAATTTATGTACTAGGTTTATCTATTGAGATAGAATACTAGTGTTACTTTGAATTTACTAAGTCCGGGTAATAAAAAAAAAGTGAAGTGCTATAACAAATATTTCATCAATGGGCATGCATATTTTATACTGAAGAGTATGTTCAAGGTAGAAAAGCATATAACAATGGGATTTGTATTAAGAGAACGATTTCTAATAAGTTTGAAGTTGACTACTATAAGAAGTTAGAAGAGATCATTATGTTGCAATATCATAGCGAGCAGAATAAAATCTTTTTATTTAAATGTTATTACTCTAAGATTTGGATATTTATCTTCTTTTTTTCTAGTTTAAGATTTAATTTTCTTTTGTGTTATCATGTAGGATGATATGTCATTTATTTTTGCTTTATTGAATTTATTTTACTTTAAAAAGAGTGCAATTGTATTTTTTTTTATTGATTTTTTTACTATCAATTTTTTGGTTAATTACAATATTAAAATTTTCCAATTGTATATAATTTATATTCTTTATGTTACTAATTATTTTTTGAGTAAAATTATGTGATAAAATTATCTGTACATCTCCAAAGGTTACGAAATAAAGTGGTTGTGTGTTTTTGTCTTTGCTGCACTATGTGTGCAAATAAGTTTTGGATATTTTAAAAAGTTTTAAAATTATTTTTATTAAAAAATTATATAAATTATATTTTAAAATGAAAATTTAAGTTTTTAAGTTGAATCGAATTTTTAATAATTTTAATTTTAGTACTGTCACGTAGAATGCTATATCATTTTCTATGGTTTTATTGAATTTTTGTTATTTTAAGAGGTTGTTTGTTTACGCGGCTGCGGCTGCGTTTTAATTAAAACACAGTTTGCAGCCGTTTGGTAATGAAAAAAAAATGATTTATTGTGCATGGATCCCACATAATTTTTGCGTCCAAAACGTTGTTAATGAAAAGCAAGGAATCCCGCTTTTCACGCATTGTGCATGCTAATTGCACTGTTCACTGAGCAATTAGCATGAACAGTGTACATTGATATACTATTCACTTAAAAAACAATGAACAGTGCAATTCACTTGCACTGTTCACGTGAACAGTTTTTTTTCCAGTGTGTTAATTTTATTAATAATTTAAAAAAAAAACTAGTTTAGAGTGAATTAAATTCATTCGCACTGTGATGTGAATAATATTTTTTTTCCCTGAAAAACTAGTATAGAGTGAATTAAATTCACTCGCATTGTAATATCAATTTTATACCTGATAATATTTTATCTAATTTTATTACACGCTAAAAAAATTATGAAAATTGTAGTTCTTATCGGATGAATTTTGTACGTAATGGAATTATATATAGTTTAATGAAATAATAAAAAATATTTTATATAAAGTATTATTTATTTCATGATGTAATAGGAGTAATTAATTCTACAATATTTAAATTTAAAATCATCAATATTAATATATATTTTTTTAAATTATTTTATAACCTCAATTTCAAAAGCATTCTTAACTAAATATATTAAACTATTTTTTTTCAACCTCAATTTCAACCACAGTTTTAACCAAATACTTATTTTTTCAAACCAACCTCAACTAAAAATACTTTTTATAAAACAATTTTTTTCAAACCACAACCACAATAGTTACCGTAATACCAAACACACTCTAAAAAGATTGTAAGTGTTCTAATAAGAGTTCGTGGGTTCAATTCCCTATTTAATCAATAATTAAAACCCAGTCAATATATCTTCTTAGGATCTCAAGGAATGCTATGGAAGATTAATATTCTAAAATATCTTTTTTTAATTTGTGTCAATCTACTCTGGATAATTGCCTACTTAGCTGCAAAATGAAATAATCTTAATAAGTATCTATAAAGATATATAATGTACAAAAATTGAAGCTAGCTATAGAGAAAAAAGACTCGTAGAATTATATATATGTTGAATGTCACGTAGGATACATGTGGACCGTATTCAAATTCAAAGTTATAATAAAATTGCTAAATTATACTCATCTCCAGAAATATTGTTAAAGGAAAAAAAAATAATATGCACAGCATGATGAGAAATTAAGATACTTATTGAATGAGTACTTGAGGTCGTGAACTTGTGGGGGAATATTGTTTCCTTTCTCTGTATTTGGATTCGATCTTTTCTGTACATGTTTATCACTCCTGTAGTGTTTTACATATCCACTGGATTTGCAGGATGTTCAGTGGACCGGAGAATTAGTTATGGTATACGTAAGCTGGCCCGGACACCCCGAGTTATAAAAAAAAAACTTATTGAATGTGTTTATTTTACTTTTGTTATATAGTAATTAATTATTATATAAAAAAAGACCTATAATGATTTTCTATCAAATAAACGAAAGAAAAATCGTGAATCCCCCAGCACTGAGACAATGATAGACAGAGTAATTTGTTGTAATTGGACAAGCACAAGTTAATTTTCTTTACTTCTACTGTTCTCCTCCATTTGTAGGTTAAATTCCAAAGCCACCAGCACAAAAGGAAAGAAACATGAAGGAAGAGATAAAGAGAAGGGAGATATATAGAGTACCAGTAATTTCGATATATTCGTTCATTGATGTTGAGCCCACCAGAGCTTAATTTATAAATCACAAAATCCCACCAATGTGAAAGAAAGAAGAGAAGATACAGGAAACTTACCGATTACAATATATTCGTCAGCTAAAGAACATAATTCCAGAACTTTTAATTATGATCTTCAGCCATTACAACCTTATTAGCATATGGAAAGTACGTACACTCCTTGCTATATTATCTATTTATGTTTTTTTTCCTTACAAAAGCAGACATGATTTTAACCTCGATCACTTCAAAAGGGGGTGTAGATTTGCATCTGGCTTAATATATGTTCAAAATTATCATTTGACTTCTCTATAGGATGGCTATGCATCCCTTCGTAAGTGGTCACGACGACGCCCTCATCTTTGGTTAAGCGTTGGACTTGCTTTTTTACAGTGCACCCTTGATAAGTGCATCGGTAATAGCTCCTGAAAATGAGAAATTACAATCAGTACACATTTCTTCAAATGGTTCATGCTGATGTTATAATAAAGAGTTGTTGAAGAAATAAATATATATAGAGCCAAATTGAGCTCGTAGCTCAACTAGCGTTCATACCCTCGATCTCTTTCCAGGTGAGTTCGGGTTTAAGACTTTTCTTTAGTTTGTAACCAGCTAAAAAACAAACTTGTGAAAAATCCAAATATTTATGCACCCAGCTCAACCTTATTTTCTTGATACTTAGAGGTTCAAAACGTTATATTCTAATTAAAGCAACTCTTCAATTATGGTATGGTTTTATTTCAAGGTGTAACAAAGTAAAGTTGCTTAGTTATTTAGAGCAGTAAAGTAATTAGTGGAATCCATGGAGACTTGAAATCAAACCCTGCCGCATTAAAGGTACGGTTCATGTAATTATTCAAACGAGCGACACAAAAGGATGAAGAAAGAAAGAAATATGTGCACCTAGTAACAAGTAATCTAACATAAGATCTTGACGTAGGTGTTAGTCGAGGTCCTAAAGTATAGATTTCATCTCTCTATCCATTCAATCTAACAACGTAATTAAATTTGTTTGGAGATTTAAAGTTGTAGGTGCCTGACATTACCTCGTCTCCATCATGATTTGTTACTATTATTTGCTTCATGCTTCTCTATAAATATCCTGGGGGAGCCAAGTTCCTTTACTCTTGATTGTGCCAGCGTAGTTTGTAAGCTTACGTTTATTAATACAAGATTTGGTTTAAGTTTCACAGACAACCTTCTTCATGAAGTATATATAACTGTTGATCAAAACTCTTCATGGGGTTTGATAAACATCTTTAACTCGAGAAACTGTGCAAATGCATGTAGAGACACATCAATGAAAGGCGCCATTCTTCTACTAGATTTACCACAAATCAAGAAATATTCATATGTCGAAAGAAAGTAGGTTTGGTTAAAACGAAAGAAATCTGCAATCCCTGAGATTCGTTTTGATTATTCAATTCCTCTCGTCTTACAAGGATGTTATTTAAGAGAGAGGGAAGAAGACGATTCGGCAAAAGGAAGGAGAAACCCTAAACCAAACTAATCACTAAAAAGGACCAGAAGAGATCAACATTCTCACTTCGAAGGATTATAAGAGGATATTTTTCTCAACATGAATACTAATGAATTCATCCAGGTTTCAAAGTCTCTCATCCATAACCCTAATCTGGAAGGAAGAATTTCGTATACACTTTCTGACCATATCGAGTGGGAGATCCAGAAGGACTTTGCTTTTCGGCCAAGCCGCAGAATGGAATTGATAGTGATAACTTGGATGCGCAGGCATACTTATGTAGTCTTAACAAAAATATATATATAAAAAGGGAAATTATATAAGGAAGTTAATTTGGAGAGCAATAGTACCTCGGAAATTTGTTGTTCTTCACTGCCTTCTGTCCATACTTCCTCCACCGATAACCATCATCAAGTATATCAACTTGACTCCTCGTTTGAAAAGCATATCTGGGCTTTCTAACCTTCTTCTCCCCTTTCTTTTTGGCTGCTTTTAGCTCTGTTGGAGACCCAATACCAAAGCTTGCACCTTGTGAGTTAAGGTCTTTATTAATTTCGGATGATGTTCTTGGTACGAGATGATAATTTTCTTTCTTCGATCCCGAGAACCCACTTGAAGTACTATCAGCTTTAAAATCACTAAGAATATGAGAATTATCTGTCATACTTGAAGAGACAGGATGGTCTGATGATCTTGTCGACGCAAAAGGAAATAAAATTTGGAACTTTTCCATGGAAAAACCAGTGCTATAAAGAAGTTAAACGAAGAAAAGAAGGAGCTAGTGAAAGAAACGAAAAGGGTTGGTCTAAAAGGGTTGAGAGCTAATATAAAAAGGAGGGGCGGCTTGGTGGCTAGAAACCACCAAATTACACCTTCAATCAATTAATATATTGAAATAAGAGAAAAATCCAAATAATATTTAAAAATAATGGTGTCGTAAGCGGCACGAAATTCTTCCAAGGTGAAAAGAAATTGAGCTGCTTCATTAGCTGGTTGATTAGGAAAAGTAAGGTGGAAAATGAAGGCGGCTTCATCATTATGAATAAGACATTAATTTGTATGATAAATATTTAATTACTTGAAAGAATATCTCGACCTACCCCTATTATTTTTTATCATTCGATTTTAAATTTAAACCAAGTTTCGTTTGATATTGATTTTCAACTACAGTAATTTGCATAGAAAAGATTGTCTTTTAGTGTTACAGTGGTAAAAGTTCGTGATTAAAGGGTTTGCTTTCCCTGACTTACATGATCATTAACTTCAGAGCCTGTAAATTTAGTCGAGATGCGTATAAACTGACTCGGACATCCACGTTAATAAAAAAAAAATTGTTTTTTTGGATGCAAACCACAAATAAAATGCAATGTCAAATGTTCTTTAACAAACTAATGTAGCAAGGGATAAATTTGATGATCAAGTTTTCCTAATTCAAATTTGGGAGTCAGAGCATCCCAAAATAAGTTTTGTAAATGCTATATCTGATGTGGAATAGTATCTTTTAATCACTAGAAAAATAAATTTAATCTCAGTTAAATCCGAATATATCTTAGCAGCGGTTGGCAGGACTGCTTATTGCAAGACAACACACGTGTTATAACTTTATTTAGGTTTTTGTATGCATGGTGGGTGCAGAAGGTTGCTGTCTGCGCATGCTGCCCCCGTAGTTTCCATGAAAGTGATTCAATTTCCCTCGTGGTGCATGCATCTGCCTGCCGCAACATATATATGAAATCATGTGATTTGATTAATCTTCATGATTTTATCATTAATAACTCCAACGGTTTATTGCTAATATGAACATGAACACAGAGATCTAGTAACAGTGCCTTGGAGGGCCCGTGACTCTTTCTGCTTCCATCAAGAACATATGGATCGATGGATGCAGTATCTAGGCAGCTCATCCTATAATTAATCAAAGTCATTTTCGTAGCATGAGATTCAGAAATCAAACCCTCCTATCGCGGCCTGCAATGTCCTAATTTTGACATAAGGGAATATTGGAACCTGTTACTGGGGACAGCACAAAGTGCACCCACAAATTATTAAACCAAACTAGCTGTTCTGGTCTTGTTCTAACAGTGAATACTAGTTTGTTGTTCGCTGCCCACAGTTTGTCTACAGTGTTATTGAACTTGGTATAGCACAAACATGGTGATCTTTTAGCCCAGCTTCTAGACCGAGCTAGATTTCAAAGTAAATAGGGTGAAAGTTAATCTAGTAGTTAAAATTTGGTTTGATTTTTTTTAAGAAATAATTTCTAAAAATGATATCGATTTAACATTTTAAAAAAGATAATAAAGCAATGACATTTTAGATTTACCCGAGTAAAACTAAGTTCACTCCAAGTACTCGTGATTTGAAACTTTTTATTTAATCATATGATAATAAAATAGATAATCGCAAGAAAGATAATGAATGAGATTATTATGAAAAAATATATTTCTTTTTATCAAATGTAAATTATTTTTTTGTTATGACAACAAAATGAATTTTTTTATAACAACATATATAGTTCATTGAATAAAAAACAACAAGAATCGCTAAAAAAAATTCAAAAAAACTATAATGATTTGAATTAAATAGAAAAAAGTGAAAATTTAAAAAGCCAAAACCTAATTATCTTATTAACACATTTCTATTTTATTTTTTATAAAAAAAATATTTTTATATGAGATGCATCACTATTTAATCGAAATTTCATCATGATCGTGAAATTAAATTTTAATTAAGAACTAAAAATCTTGAATCAATTTTTTCTCAGCGAACAAAATATAAGAATAATATATTTGGAAAAAATATAAAAAAATAAGAAATAGATATTTTATTCTTACTTAATATTAATAAGCAAATTATTTTAAAAAATATGCATAACAGACTAATACATAACTATCTATAAAGAAATTGATAATATCATCATAAAAAAGACTTAATTTTCTTAAAACCAAAGACATGATTTTTTATTAGCAGAACATCTTTTAAATAAAAGGCGGCGACAACTAAAATAAAGATATGTTAAGAGTTTTAATAATTTAAAATAAGTTAGAAAACTTATATTTTTAATTTAAACTCCACTTCCTCATTAATGCATCTCATTATTGTTATAACAAAATAATATTTTTTAATCATAAACACTATTTTTTAAATAAAAACATATCATAATCTCAAAATAGAGTTTTATTAAAAACAAAGTGAAAATAATGTCTCAATATTTTGTATGTGATTGCATGAAAAAAAAACCAATTAATGTGATAAAATTATGTCAAAAGTCTATAAGAAAATAAAAATAGAAAACCAAAAAAATATTTTCATTGAATATTCATGAGAATTTTATTCTTTTCGCAAATTAGGTAATAATAATTAAAAAATAAATAGTTAACTTTCATATAATGTAAGAGCTATGCTAAAATTGAGCATTAATTTAAATATTTAATACAATGAATATCAATCAATTATTTTTAAAATTAAAAAAAAAAACATAGAAAGAGGGCAAAAAAATTGGGCTTGTGCTTAAAAATAAAAAAAAGATTGGGGTGTGTGAGCTTACAAGACTAGGTCTATATACTTGACCTTTTTTTTTCATGTTTAAGGGTAAACGACTCATTGTTTTTCTTTTTTAAAAAAATAAATAAACATAGACAACCTCTCAATCAAGGGCTTTTCGGATCTAAAAATAAATTTTTAACTTGTTTTCACTTAAAAACATCTAATAAATTATTGATTTTCTTGAAACACATAAACAAAATAAAAATGAAAATTTTCAATTTATTTTAGAGTTCCAAATATCTTTTTAGACAATCTAGGATTATCAAGGATTTATACAATGATTACCTAAAGATTAGCTTCTTTGAAAGGTTTGAACAACTTTTTAAGATTGAGTTGTCGTCAACCACAAGTCGTCTAAGAGTTTAGCATCAAACAATAATCTACAATATGAACCAACAATGAAAAATCTTTTAAAATCCTTTTAGGATAGAGGGATCGCTATGCCTTTGGGTACTAGCTCTGTCATTTTATGTTTTCAAGTGTTTCATTATCTGTACAACTCATTTTTTTTTACATAAAATATGAGGCATAACATTCTATTTATTTTAGGATAATTTCTTAATTTTATTTAATCAAGTCCCTACTTGATTTTTCTAGGTCTAGAATTGAGATCCTTTGTATTAATCACATTCTAGTCCTCGGCTTCTAAAACTTATTTGCAATCAAGTCATATTTGATTTATTATTATAATTTAATTTCTGACCAATGGTTCCTAATGTGTGTGACACGTTACTTTTCTAGTATGTTGACTCAAATATAAATTATAATCATAAATAAACTAGAATTAAATAAATTAAACAATTTAACTTATTATCAATTCAATAATTGATTGATTTATAATTGAAGATCAAGTGTACCATCGAGTAACGTGTCATGATCCTCTAAATATTAAAAAAAATTATATGTGGTTTAACTTAACTTTTCAAGGATAAGATTTTTAATATAATTATTATCCTTTCATGAAAAATATTTCAGTTTAGATATTATAACATAAATTCCATCTATTTGTTAAATCATATTAGCCATCATCGTGGATTCTTTAAATTAGAATTCATAGTCATTTTAAAGCATGTCATCGGGAACATTGTGTGGCGTAATTGATTCCATACTAATTTAAATGAAGCACGAAATCACAAGGACGTGCGGATTAGGTTTGGAATTTCAACTCTGTGCTGTACAGCAACGTTGCTTGTGTTTCTGCAATATCCCATGTTATCATGACATCAATGTACATGCGTGATAGCAAGGGATAATTGCAACTAAATTTTTGATTTGTTAGAGGTTGATTGAAGCCAGTAATTAATCTGTATGGTGAAATGGAGTAGCGCTTACCTTCTTCGCGGGCTCTCGATTTCAGAGATTGTCATCATTTATACATACAGAAGATGCTCTTTGTTTGTCTGACCTTAATGCTTATGAACAGTACCACCACTGCCTATTCGAGGGACAGTTGAAATTTCCAGAGGGTGGCACAAAATTAGTCTAACCTTAATCATTCCAAACTCTGACCTGTGTATTAATGGTCTTAACAATTCTCGACGGTTGAACGGAGCTCTCTCTACTAACAAAGTGCAGTCAGTTTTCTCAGTTGATATTTTGCGGAGTTGCCTGTTAAGGCATCCGTGGAGGCAGAACCATAAAAGAAAAAAGAAAGAAAAAATTCTGTCTTTGATCCGTTTTATGCTATTTTATTTCAAGTTTATTAGGTGGCCTGGAGACAATAGCAAGAGATGTGACGCAAAGGGCACTTGCTAATGAATTAAGGTGAAGAATGAGAGTAGTTCCGAATATACTTAGAAGTCCATATTACCTGGAGATCAAACTCGCTCGGACAAGACACATAAATGACCAGCTGCTTCACTGATTGTCTGGATCAACACATGATTCTCTTCTTGATCCAGATTTTGCACCAGAAATAAGTCCTACATGTATGAGCGCATCCTAGGCCTAGCCAAGGACTGGCCCCCGTCAAGAAAAATGGTTGTCCCAGTCATGTATCTTGAACCGTCACTCATTAAATAGATGACGGTTGATGCAATATCCTTTTTTACATCAAGCCATCTCTGCATTGGCACTGCCACTTTCACCAACTTCTCAGCCCTCTCCCTCCCTTCTGACACAGGATATGCATCTTCTAGATGCAAACCACGAGCGATTGCATTAACCCTGATCTTGTACTTCCCTATCTCCATGGCTGAATGCTGGAAGCAATCACCAGAAATGTCAGTGTTAATAATTTCTGCTCTTTCGTGATATGAAAAAAATAACAATGCATCAACAGTGTGATGAAATGCAAACCATTTATGCTCCACGCCATTACTCAAGATTGAACTCAAAAGATGCTTGAAAGCAAAACTTTGGAAGTCCATTCAACGAAGCGGTAACTTTACTTCGCATGACTTGCACACATATGATGTATCAGAAGAGGACAGACGAGATATATTCACGATCTTGAACCTAAACTGACAAAGTGGATGCAACATGTCCAACTTAAAGAATTCCGTTTTACCATTTAAAAGGGATTGTTTAGGACAGCTAGCCAGATAAACCCCTTTTGCTATCCAGAACAAAGTTACAGAAACTAAATCAATCCATCTGTATTAACAGGACGCTTCTTCGATCAATTATTCATTTGATAAACCAATCTAACTGATCTTATAAAAAAACACAGATATGAAATTGGCCATCATTATCATCAAACACATAGTACTCTATGAAATTTAGTTCCATAATCTCTTTCCTTACAACCTCAACCAGCAGTGCTGGTCTTAATCATCCTAACACAGTAACACTTTTATACAGTAATGAGCATTGGTGCATGGCCCAGGACCCTAGCATAACTGTGAAGACACAAAAATAAATATGATTAAATACCAACGCATTTACTTACTCTAACTAATTGCTGTATTCCTGCTGAACATGAACCATATGCCGCCGCTCCTTGATATAGTCCTCTCTCAGCACCAATTATTGAGGTTAAGAATACGATGGAGCCTCCTGAATTATAGTCCTGCATTTTCTTTCCAACAGCCTTCAGCAGAAACCATACATAAAATTTATTTTCACCGTCTTTTTAAACTCACTTTCTGTTACTTGCAAAGGCTCTTGCGTCTTTCCTATAGCACAAAATTCGAAGTAATAAATTCTCTTTCTTGTTTCCAAGCTCTAACTGCACTTCATAAATCTAACCATAACAAATTTATAAAACTGATAGTATGATTGGAAATGAAAAAATAAAAACAAAAATGTGCACTTAAGCCTCACATTTACTATCCTGGAATCATTTCCACTCCAATAAAGAAGCCACTATTTTTGTAGCACTGAAATAGGCAAAGAAGAGAGTCCCAAAGGCACAGCCTGGAGGTTAAGCTACCTACTTCTAACAAATTACAGGATGGAGATATAGGGTTACAAGAGCGGGTCTACTAATGAAACACAAGAAAAACATGCTGTAAAGGAGAATAAACATTTGATAATTTCTCAAATTGCATATTTTTTAGGAGATACTAAACATGTATTCCCAGTAAAAATATAAAGCAAGAAACAACAAAACTCCACAAAATATAAAGCACTTGGTTATAATAGTCCAAACACAGTACAAAGATCATACACAAAATTCTCACACACACCAGGACTCTCATTGCCTATAACTCTTATATGGAAAGTGGAGCACCCATCTTACAAACACGCGCATAGAACACCCCTCCCAACTCAACTCCCATACTTGTAGGTCTCATATTTTGGACGGCATGGACATATGAACCAAGCTTTCTATACTAACATAAGTTGGTGACAAAAATTTGGTTCCCAAGGCACAGCTGGATGTGAAAATAATATAAAACTTTGTCCAAAGAGGTTCTCAATCGATTTGCTGCAACTTGGTTAAATTGTTGAATTTACACTGTCACCACTGGCTATAGGGAGCAAGTTCAACCAAAACCTGTCTTTACTTTGTAGAGTTGGTGTCACCACCAATGACATTAGAGATTTAGCCAACCATGAAGCCAAATTGCAAACGATAGTATGAGAGCCAATTAGACTAGAAGTGTACACTTCCTCCACCAGTTGTGTCTTGTAACTAACATTTTTTAAAATATTAGAGATGACTGGCAAAGGTGGGACTTGAAGTCGAGACCTCATCCCTTTTACTTAGTAAGAGTAGCATTGAGCTATAAGCCAATTGCTGTGACCAACACTATAAGGGAGCACTTTACGAGTAATTATTCACTGCCCCTGAAGGAATACTCATCCACTCACATGAAAGTGGGGTCTGTAGATGGCTACCATGGTGCGTCCCATGTTTATGTGAGTGGGCGCGTGATACATCGTTAGTATCTAATAATTTCCCACACTTTGGACACTATATACTAGCATAACTTGCATAAGAATGCTCCAAATATGAATGCTACATTGCATACGTGAGTGTGTTCCTTTGTGCATTATGGATGAGGAGTGATGAGAAAATTAAGCAAGCTTGTGTTCAACTTTGTATGAGTTACTGGTAGAATTTGCCGGCAATTTTTCATTTCTAGATTTTCGCCATGCAAAGTGCCTGTATTTTCCCAAATATAAGAAGTGTGTCTAGTAGCTTATTGCTCCACCCTCGTATTTCTCATGCTTCAAACTCATTGTAACTGTCATTGCTGCCACCCTGAATAATGACTATCCTACTTATGAATTGCGACTATTCTAGATACCAAAACTACTGCCAGCACCATAGATCTGTACATGTCTTATGCATGCAAAGTTGAAGAATCTCACATCTATCTTCCAGCTCAAAGAGAAAACAGCATAGATCTAATTAAATTAATGGCAAGGGAAAAGGAAACCATTACTCCAATTCAATTGTGGCAAATGTTTGTTCCTTTCTAAACATTATGACTCATGTACTTATATTCCTCTTCAACTTCTGAATAAATTAATTGAATGATTATTGCGCCACCAAAATAGCAGGCTGAGTGATGCAAAAAATTGTAGTCTGCATATTGTTCAGCTTGATTCTCCGATGTTTGAGTGTAATCATTCTGCTCTAAAGTCCTTTCCAATGATGCCATTAATCCTTGTCAATTCCTTTAATAACTGGACATAATCCAATAAACACTTGAAGTTCAAAAGAGAACAGGACATGAGTTTCAGTATTGTTTCACCAGTACTTTTAGAATCCATTTAGTATTGAGTTGCAGTTGCATTCAAAGTGAATGTGGAAGAAAGAAGAAACGGTCCAAAATCTGCTGACTTTTGGTGATGAATCAAAACTAATGAAACAGTTAAATACCAACTAGTGCCTTAGTATTTTAGCTATGGGCGATTACAATAAAGTTCCAAATTATTGTCACAGTCAAATATCATTCAACAACCAAGAAAACAAAATGTAGTCGATCACATCAATCATGAATGATGACGGAACAAAAAATAAAACTTACAACCTTTAAATTAAAAAACTCCACAAGTAACACCCAGAAAACTATATTATGGTTCAAATTCCATCTAGTGGAATAGGAAATTCTATGGAAGCAAAGATTAGACCAGACCAGACCAAGGCCCGATACCCAGTTTATCAACCAAACAAGATAAAAGTATTATCTACAGTGTGGATAAAGATGAGAGAGAGAGAGAGAGAGAGAATTACCTTCATATGTATAGCAATGCACAAAAGCATCTAAATTTCCC
>Ga0307515_10015306_pt1 | contig 14144 bp, 13 predicted proteins | sample 17_EM_MG_FD_194513 | JGI IMG/M metagenome (GOLD analysis project Ga0307515, IMG submission 194513) | Populus trichocarpa ectomycorrhiza microbial communities from riparian zone in the Pacific Northwest, United States - 17_EM | ecosystem: Host-associated > Plants > Roots > Unclassified | place...
ATAAATGCGGCATTTGGCGCTAAATGCTAGTACTTAGTAATAAATGCCGCATTTAGCTGTGTCGGTATACTCGCTTTATTAACGGGCACGAATATCACTATATAATACGTATGCGGTGTTAAAGTTGGTAGTTAATTGATTGTTAATGTCTAGAAGTAAGGGGTTGCTCTAAGGTCAGATTAGTTAGTCTCGCTTCGTGGTCTCATGACCACGTTACATAACTAACGTTCTAACACTAGAGCAACTCTAAAAAGAAGGCTAATCTATACTCTAAAGTTAAGTCTACTTCTAGACTATTTGTAGCGTATACGTAATAGCTAGCTCTTCTATCTATAATACGTAATAGCTTATAAATTGCTATCCAGTAAAAATAAGCCAAAAATAAGCCAAGAAAAATAAGAAAAGGAAAGAGAAAAAAAAGAAGAAGAAGAAGAATTGTTAGGGGTAGCAGGTCGATATATCGCGAGGGCCGCTAAGGCGCTAGTGGTAAGCAAGCCAATAGCGATTTTCTATCCCGGGGATGGAAAATCCTAATTGGCTGGTTGAATTTAGGGTCTGTAGAATATAGCAGACTTGGCAGAGAATTACGGATATTGCAAATATTGCGAATATTGCGAATATTGCGGATCTTGCGGATCTTGCGGATATTGCGGATATTAGATATTGCGGATATCAGACACTGGTGTCTTAGCGGTATATTACTTGGCTATGTCCTAGGAGCTCTTAGGGCTGCTAAGGCTAGCCTTTGGCTAGGCCTTAGCCACCCCTTATAAGCTCCTTAGGCTTGCAGCCTCCTTCCTCCCCTATTGGTTCGTCTCTCTCCTATATAAGGGTATTGCCTACTCCCTACCGTATACCTAGGCAATACTTTACAGTTTATTTGTTTAACCCACCCCTACGGCCTAATTATGGTAAGGGAACGTCTTCTTGTAGGTATACTGAAATGTCTGCTATGTCCGCTATAGCCGTAGGTTTAGGGTAGATTGCGGTAGGGTAGGTTGCGATATGGTATGCTACTGTTAGCTAGGTTGCTGAGGGTTATACTACTACTAAGATAAGTCTTCTCTAGGGTTTAAGACAGCGATATAGCATACTAGTACTCCCTAGCAAGTAGTAACTAACTTATTTATAAGAATACGGTTTATACGGAAGTCTGTATAAGTCTTCGCGATAGTTGCTGCCTCTTTACTGTATATAGGTAGGTGTATAGCAGGGTCGGTATTAGCAGTATTATGGTGAAGATACTGGGTAAGAGGAAAACTAGGTGGGGTAGGGGCACTAGCGGGGGCAGCGGGGGCAGCGGTTGGGGTAGCTGGCGGAGCAGCAATTAGGACAGCTAGTATTGCAGCAGTTAGAATAGCTGGTGGAATTAGCGGAGTAGCTAGTGGTGGGGTAGGTTGCGGTAAGGTAGATTATAGTAGGGTAGAGGTTAGTACAGCTTGCTATAAGGTGGCGGTTAGTACAGTAGGTGGTTAAGGTATCGTAGGGGTAGGTATCTGCGTTCCGGGCGGTGTTATAGCTAGGTCGGTATTAGCAGTACTGGGGTAAAGATACTGGGCAGGAGGACTAGGTGGGGTAGTAGGAGTAGCAGGGGCAGTGATTGGGGTAGCTAGTAATAGGGGTAGTTGCGGCGGAGACTCTATAGGTAGTTATGGTATTATAGGGGTAGGTGTCTGCGTTCTGGGCGGTATTATAGCTATAGCTGTAGCTATAGCTATAGCTATAGGCTAAACTAATTCTGGGCCAATAGCTAAACCGTTAAGAGTATAGTTTAGTCTACCCCTAGTAGTACTAGGGTAAAGATACCGGATAGGAGGAGGACCAGGTAGGGTAGTAACTATAGCTGTAGGCTGACCCGATAGACCGTTATAAGTGTGGTTTAACCTGTTTTATAGTGCTCTTATAGCTAGTAGTTCTGCTAACTCCTTAATAGTTGCTACAATCTCCTTATCTATCCACTGATATAGCTCTTCTTATTATATAACTTTAAATAGCAGCTTAGATACAGTAACTCTGCTGTTGCGTCTGCCTACGTAAACACCTCTTTTAAGGAGATGTCTTTGTAGCTAGGATCTAATATCTGTGCGTATCTTCTTAAAGCTCTTAACTGTAAACCCCTTAAACAGCTCTTAAAAGATAGCCTATAAGTTATTGTCTATAAAGTCTTGTGTCTTATATATTATCGTTTCTATAAACTTTACTAGTTCGTTCTTTGTAGCCTTATCTATATTAATTCCGTAGCTATACTTAGCAATTCTCTCCTTCTAATTAATTTCTATATTGTCATGTCTTTATATATATGTGTATGTTCTCCACGGCTGTAGAAAGCCGTAGAAAAGGTATATTTATGTGTTATGGTTTAAGGTCAAGTAGAGGTTCTAGAGGTTTAAGTTTAAGGTTTAAGGTGTTCTCTATAGCCCTAGGGCCTATAGAGTGTCCTTAGTCTAAAAGTTTAAGGGTTAAGGCTTAAACAGAGGTCGAGGGTGAGGTTAAGGTCGAGGTTAAGGTCGGGGTCGAGGTTGAGGTCGTGGTCGAGGTCGAGGTCAAGGTCGGGGTCGAGGTCGAGGTCGTGGTCGAGGTTGAGGTTGAGGTCGAGGTTGAAGTCGAGGTGAGGGTATTGAGGGTGTAAGGGTGTGTGCGTGTCCCCTTGACAAATCTACAGTTTTTGAAGACTAAAGACGATTCTTAGTAAAGATATGATCCTCTAGGCGATCTAACGCGTTAGCAGTTAAGCTAATACATTCGTCTCGAGCTTTAAGGGTAGTATAGCTCTCTTTAGTGTGTACGTCCTCTATAGCCGTTAGGCCTGTAAAGTATTCTTAGTAAGATTGCTATTCTCTTAGCGATCTGTTATATTAGCTATAAGGCTAGTATAAATTCTCTTAAGCGTAAGGGAGGTCGTAATCTTCTTTAAGTAAAGATACAATTCTCTAGGCGATCTGACGCGTTAGCAGTTAAGCTAATACGTAGTCTTAAGCTTTAAGGGTAATATAGCTTTCTCCTTTAATAAAATAGACAAGGCTAGGCGATCCGTGTATTGTTTCTAGTACGGTTCTTAAGCTCTAGCTTATTGCGTATTTCCTGATCTATACGTCTACTAATCAGTGTTGGTATACCCACTTTATTAACGGGCACGAATATCACTGTATAATACGTATGCGGTGTTAAAGTTGGTAGTTGATTAATTGTTAATGTCTAAAAGTAAGGGGTTGCTCCAAGGTCAGATTAGTTAGTCTCGCTTCGTGGTCTCGTGACCACGTCACATAACTAACGTTCCGACAAGCTGCTAAATGCTAGAAAATGCTAGAAATGCTAGAAAATGCTAAAATGGCAAAAAAGTAAAATCAGATGCTGGTAAATTTTTTCCTGACGTATACTAAATTTTAAAATGGTATTTTATAAGTATCTCTACCTATTTAACCTATTTTTAGTTAAGTTCCTTTATTATTAGGAATCCTATTAAGTTCTTATAATCCGTCTTAACTATAAATGGTTTCTCTATGCCTTGTAAAAACGCTCTCTATTTCTTTAGTACTATAACTATACCTAATAACTCCTTATTATAGATGTTATAGTTTAATTCTAGTAGTGTTATCTTCCGACTATAGTATGCTACTAGGTGTTATCTATCTGGATGCTTTTATATAAAGTATGCTCCTAGTATAAAGTCTAATATATTTGTTTCTATAACCGTCTCTAAACCTAGTTAATAGATCTTAAGAACTGGCCCCTAGGTAAATAATCTTTTAACTTCCTTAAATAGTTCTTATTATTCCTTTCCTTATACCTATAGTTTTTCCTTCTTTATTAATCTTATAAATGGTTTAATATCCTTTAACTACTACGCTATAAACCTTTTATAGTACAGTTAAACCCCCTTATAACGATACGACTTATTTAGCCGACCGTATCGTAATACCAAGGGTATCGTTATATTTAGTATTTGTATATAAAATGCACTAAAAATTAAAATTAGGTAATGATATTATATATCTACACCTATAAAATCGCAATTAAGCGATTGGCTACACTAAAATACATTATAATTAATTGCTGTTTGGTGTTCTAACTTCGTCGATTTTGGAGTTGTCGCTCATACCTCAATAGAGTCGTAATTATGTCTCTATTACAATCTTCCTACTATTTCTTATAAAGATAAAGCTTTTATAAGGCGTTAAGCGCCTTATTAAGCTTAATTTGGGGTTACTTAACAACTTCCTTATCTGTCTCTGCATCGCGATCAGGCCCTGCGTAGAGCTCTACTATGTGCTTAATAAGATCCTCCGTTAAATCCTCCACTTCCTCACCTAGTAGCTTAATAAAATCCTAAATATTTATTACGGCACGGATTCTTCCTGCTACTTGCAGCTCTTCTGCTATTGCCTATAGCTTATCGACAATAGGAGGATCTATATAACCCTAGGGGCAAGGCTATAGGCCTATACGAGAGCTAAATAGTGTAAATTTAATAAAGCAGTTCTTAATTGTCTGCGGTGTAACCTCCTACTAGGCTACAATTACCTATTAAATTACCTATAGGATATGCATCTGCTTAATTAGATCTTAGTTTTTAAGTAACTGCTCTACCATAAACCGCATCCAATATCTTTAGTAGAAGAGCTTAAAGTTTACAATTATCCCTTAGTTAAGAGGCTGGTATACAGAGGTGTAATTTAGGGGAAGGAACTTAACGCGCGTATTCTTAAGAGAGCTGTTCTCAGAGGTTGTTCGAATAGCTGCTTTATAAGCGCTAAAGCCGTCAATTAGGAGGAGCACCTTCCTGCTAGATATCCTTTTGTTAAACTAGGTAAGCCAATTAAGCATAATAACCGTTGTTATCTAGGCCTTCTTATTATACCTCCAGATAATATCTAATAAAGCTATATTAACTTTATTAGCTATAAAGCAATATAGCTATTATATTAAGCTAATTATAAGAAGAGGAAGCTTTTTAGAGCCATCTACATTACAGTAATTGCCTAGAGAAATTTATGCCTTCTACTTCTTTATTTCTAATTAAGCCTTAGTAGCTAATATAATATCCGGTATAGCCTTCTAAAATGGCCCTGTCTTATCCATATTAAAAACATCCTTTAGTAAATAAGGTACAATAATTGCTTAAAGCTCTATTATACGATCCTCTGCTCCCTCTATATTAACTAAGGCCGCCTTACCGTACTGCTTTTTCTTATAAATATTGTTGCGAGATTTGAAGCCTTCTAACCAGCTAGTAAACCACTTTGGCTCCGCTGTCTTAGCTAATACAGGTATCCGTTACTATAACTAAGTAGTAGTAATACATATAAGCTTGCCAGAAATAGGAATACGAGAGTTCTATAGGCGTTAGTGCTACTTAAAGAGAGCTTTTTCCAAAAGAGGTTATTTAGCATCCCTTTTACGCTCTTACCTGCCTTACCCACGTGGCAATTTAGCTATATTAAGGTGCTTAAACTTATTACTAAGTATTTCCGATATTAAGGATTAATTAATTCTGCAATAGAAGAAGTTAGTAGCCTATTAAGCGAGCTAGCTTTATAATAGGTGGGGGTAACTTTAGTAGTAGGTGTGTATTTTTTGGCGTTTAAAGTCGGAAAACCTATAACGGCGTTACCTTTCAGAAATTTAATGTCTTGCCATAATAAATAAGGTAGAATTAGGTACAGAGAGTAAGATCTAAGGGTTATTTTAATAGATTTAAATCGTTATGTAGTGGTTATTGATGGCTGAATATGCGGTAAGCAAGCGTTAAATCCAACGAATCAAAATCTGCTTATACCGATATTGGTAAGACACCTTAACGATATCACCAAAAGCCAGAATATCGTAATATTACACCAAAAAAGGATTAATTAAGGATATATATCGTAATATAGACAATATCGTTATATACCCTATATCGTTATAAGGGGGTTTGACTGTACTTAATTACTTAGTGGCTCGATTTTACCTCCCTTAATTGCTATAGAGCGATTCCCCCCATACGCATAGCCGCGCCCACTAACGACATTATCCTTATACTAAAATCAATTAATCTAAAGGTCGACGACTCTAAGGAAGTTAACGAGTTTCGGCTCTACGGTAGATTGCATATTTGGACTTAAGGATTATCACTCTCGATTGCGGATGGATATAGTTAAGGCAAATGAGTGTCTTCGGCACTCGTATAGTTGTCCGTAGGAAGGTATATTTGACAATTAAGTAGTTAGAGAAGTAGAAGCAGAGCCTGCGACTCCTTTAATCTCACCCTTGCAAGCTTCCGCGGCTCGTAAGGCTGCGGAAGCTCTTACTCCACCTACTAAACCCGAGGACGTTTAGGGCTTTAGCTTTAAGGAGGAGTTTAATGCAATTAAAGAAGAAGAGGTGGCTCTGAGGAAGGGCCTACGCCCGGCGATGGGGTAGTAGTTATTGAGGACGATGAGATTACGGAAACTAATAAGCAAATCTGACGATCCTTTTTAGTAAGTTTAAACGCCTCCTACCCCCCAAATACAACACTAAGGTCGTGCCAAGACTTACTATAAATAGTATATACCTACACTGGAGCTCCGTGGCGCTCCTGGAGTCAAATCGTCTTCTTGGTGGATGGAGTGGATGTGACCTCGAATCCACGCCACTCCAGCCCAAATGGATCACTGCTCTTCACAAATACGCACTTTCGGTCCGGCCGTGGAATGAGCACCATCACAACCCCCGAAATCGCTTCTAACATTGTTTGAAGGTTTGAATTTCCAGACCGCGAAGAACTAACACCTTCCGAAACTCCTCTTTATATATCCCAGGAGCTTCCAGGCCGTGGAATCGGGTTGTTTGTTAGCCGGATCATTGAGTTAAGTGAAGTAATCATGGGTAGTCCTACGGTAGTTATTTTGGTGAAGGACGCACTTAATGTACTTTTGAGAGAGGAGCGGCACGCGCTTCCACGGAAGGCCGTTCTACAGCTACCGGTGCAAACGCAGACACAGATCCGTGCACTAGCTAAGAGTAGAGGTGGCGCTGAGATTGATGATATTATTCAAACAAATTCCATTACGCAATCGTGTGACGAGGGTGAGGCATCTTGCTGTAGTGCCTGAGGTTGCTGTATGTCGTCTTTCCTCTATTGTTCAGTGTTTGCTCTGGCAGCTGCTTATTATTACCCACAGCGCATCAACTATGACTGCTGTCCAAAATTTGTTCCCTTCTTTCCGTGGAGCTAAGAGAGTTTAGAAACAGCCCAAGATTCAATCTCATACCCACGCCTCAAGTGCCTACTATCGCTTCGACGACAAAATCGGGAAAACCCTGACGCTCTAGGTTTTCGCGTTACGTGATATCAAAACCGAAGAGGAAATCTCGTTTAACTGTGTGCCTCCTTCTCGTTATTGATACCTAGTTCTAGTTTGATTATTCGTCCAGATGCTGGCGCGCAGCTCCAGCGGAATGCCCACCGCTCCTATCTCCAAACCCACTGGGGGTTCACTTATGCTTGTTCACTCTGCATTGCCTCTCGTCCATACATTGGCGCATCCGGTAGCTGCCTCGATAAGATCTCTAACATAAAAGCACAGATCAGAACCACACCACCTATAGCCACATCCAGTTCCGCAAAATCCTACGTCTGGCGGACACGTTAATAGAACTGTACGATAAGAAGGATTAATTGTGCCCAAGGCATCATACTACGAGATTGCGGCGTACACATACAGTCAGCTCGGAAATGAAACAGGTGTGCAAAGAAACGCAAAGCTAGCGGCGGATCATTGGAGAGTGTTAGCAGGGGGAGAGAGTTGGGAGGTTACGAGGATGTTGGAATTGGCAAAGGATCCGAAAGCGCGTCCTAGCTGGGGGATAGGAGTTAGGAGAGGCGCCGCTTAGCGGAAAGATGATAACAGCTATTTGGAAATGATTTAACCGTAAAGTGGCTTGGGTTGAATATCTTAAGACTACGGGATGTTGTTGTTTGACTCTAAATGTCTGCATAGATGATGATGTAGAGTTTTTTTCTGGAGAGTGGTCGCACCCGTAGGCAAAGATAATGCACGCCCTTTGAGACTAACTAAAAGGTTACGCAGGCTTCATAGAACTTAGACTAGACGATGGGACAATACAAGCCGTGGTAACAGTGATTATAGGGAACTGCATGCCTGGTTAAATCCATTTTTAGATTCTATACTATCGTTTAAATTAGTATACCCGTATTTTTACAATTGTTTTTGCAGAGAGAAATATCTAGACCTTCGTTAAACAATGACTAGGACGGTAAAGAGTAACTTAATTCGGAGTGAACGCTTCGCAACCCCAACTGCTCTGCTCCCCCTCAGCCCCTAAATAGCATTCATCGCGGCCTGCGACGCCTGCGATGAAATCTGCGCATTGAACGTCTGCGCCTGCATCTGCGCATCGAACATCTGTGCCTGCATCCGCTCCTCCATCTGCGCTTGCGCTGGATCATGCCCCCCCGCATCCGCTGGCGTCTCAGCATACACGACATCCCCCCCTCCGCCGTCCTCAAACCCAGAGAAGTCGGCGGTCTCGACCCCCACTCCAGAGTCGAAGAGTTCGGACATGCCGTCTCCGATCTCCGCGCCGACAAGACCGGCTAGGAGGGCGCCACCAACGCCGAGGGCGATTTTGCCTTTGCTGGCGCCTTTGAAGAATTTTTTGACGCTGGTGGTGAGACCTTTAGCCGAGGCTTCTTCGTGGGGCTGGTGCTGGGCTGGTGGGTGGGGTTGCCGGGGGGTTGTTGTATGGGGCATGTGGACCGTGTGCTGCGGCGGAGTAAGGAACTGGGGAAGTGCTAGTGTATACCGTTGGAGCGTTGGGCGGAGCTAGATGGTGGCCTTGGTTAGGAGCCGCTGGGTTATTCATTTGAAGCCTTGGGCTCGGCTGCGAAACTATGCTGTATTGCGGAGGACTTGATAACGGGATATAGGGGTCTGATGAGATAGGGCCATCCAAGGGAGATGTTGGATTAATTGGAGAAATAGATGCAGATGAATGAACAGGTCTGGCTGAGGCGTGGTACGGTTGTTGCTGTGGGGGAAGTGCATGAATTGGCTTAACGGGGGTAGGTTGGGCAATGTTCGACATTGGTGCCGTCGGCGAAGGCGATGGCGGGGGCTGATGAGCAAATGTTGGATGTGCGGTGTTTGACCAGTTTGGTTGGCAATATCCTTGGTTTGGATAGGTAGCGGTTACATTAGTGCTCTGATAATTTTGATAAGAAGAAACAGCTTGTAATTGTTGATTTGGCTTGTTGCCTTGGTTCGAGGGCGTAGCATTTGCCGGGCTCAAGGGCTGCTGGTAAGGATTCGGAGCTCCAGAATTTGCAGGCTGTTGAAAATTCTGACCCTGGGGCGGCGCAGAGTTCACAATCTGCTGATATGGATATCCAGGAATGGACGGGATTCCTGCTTAGGTTTGCTAAGAATTATACGGCTGCACCACACGCGAATTGGCAGAGCTTTGATTTGGGGGTGCTTGCAGTGGAGAACCATACGGTGAATTGTATGGTTGTGGTGTTGTCTGGGTCGGTGCCGTTACCTGAGTCTGAATAGCTGGCTGGCTATTTGGATGCATAGGAGGGGAGTTTATATGAGATTGGTAGGGAGTCGATGGATTTTGTTGGTAGCCCATATTGTATTGAGGCTGCGCATAGCTTTGTGGAACCGAGTTTGCCTGATACGGTGTATTTGGCGTCGACTGCTGAAGGCCAGGTTGTGGTGTTAATGGATGATGGTTAATTTGGGAGTTTACTGGCTGCGAGGACCAGTTATTTACGTTCTATAGCGATGGATAGACGCTTGGCGATGATACTGGCTGCTGTGCCGGGTTCGAAGGAGTATGCTGGAGGGTTTGTGGTTGCATATGAATTGGGTATGAGTAAGGAGACTGAGCGGCTGAAGTCTGTTGTCCACCTGGGGAAATAGACATGGCCGATATTTGCGTCGTGATGGAGTCTTCGGCTGCTTGGCGAGGGTTCTGATATGAACTTTTGGATCCGCCCTCTTCTATATCAGCGATGCCAGGAAATTCGTACTGCTTGACCTTGCTGAGTCTATGCAAGTAGTACATTTTCCCGAGTTGTGCATCGTAATGCGATTCCCAATATGGTGGGAGGGACATTTTGGAAGTTAAAATTCGGCACGAAGCTTAGCTGTGCTCTGGAAAAGAATAAGGTAAGATAGTAGGAGCTGACAAAAATTGATGGACGGGGAAGACTTATTAGGATGGGACATGCGGCTGGGAGTAGATGAGGTTGAGTGGGCAATATTTCCTGCGATAACCTGATCGAATTAAACTCTAATGCCAACGCTCACCGGTTATTGATACGCAACTAAAATTATAAAATGCCTTTAAAAAGCGGCCGAGGGAGGGGTGAGAAGGTTTCCCACGCGGCAATAAACGCCTCAAGTCTTAATTGTGATGTTCGGCCTGGGCATAGCACTTGAATTGGATGCCCAAGCCACGCCACTGAACCAAGATGTATACTTGCGTCTTACCATACTGCTTTCTCACATCCCATGGAGAGCGCCGGCTTGGCCCGTCTGCTGTGGCTTCGATTCCTTCAATATGTGGCTAAACCTGCTAGAGCTGTTGTGGAATCTTGGTCATATTTGTGTTCGGTTGCAAAACCGTCAGATTGAATATGAACTGAAAGTCCGGCAGAAAGGACGCGTTCCTTCCTAATTTGTTACGAGTCTTTGGATTTAACTAAAGCCTCCATATTGAACTGGAATCTGTAACGGGAGCGTCGAGCTAATTATATATTGAAACAACGCCAAGAGCTCTGTTTCAGAAGCCGGATATGGTAAAGTTGCTAACATTTTGGCGTGATTTTTAGCGGTAAAGGGAACATTGGGAATTCTGTGGCTGAGTGTTCTGGTTCTAAGGGGTTTAACTGAACGATCGCCTCAGAATCATATTTGAGCTCTATGTCAGCTAAATATGGAGCCTCCATATTTGAATATGAAGTCGCAACCGAACAACCCCTTAGGCTCCTTAAAGGGCTTCCCTTGACTTACATTTTGTAACTTTGCACCCGAGTATCCCCTGGCTACGCGATCAACAGAGCGGCACCCTGGAATATTACCATTGTTTTATCTATGTATCGATGTTATTGAATTTATCCCCAAACAGCTCTTAAAGTCTGAAGACGCAAAAATTCCGCTGGTTCCATAGAATCTTCTACGGATGTAGTGAGGAGGACTCATCGACCTAAAAGTTAAGGTATCTAAGCTCGACATTTGGGATGATTTGGTTTGCCCCTAGGGGAAATTGAGGGATAGCCCTGATCCAGCCTGATCAAAGTGTGGCTAAGGAGAAAAGAAGTGCTGCAAGCTAGGGAAACCTTATCGGCTACACGTCAAACCGAGCCGTCCAGCATCAACTTCACGTTCCCGTGAGCCTCACTGGTGTGAGGGATTTTATAACAACCAAAAATTCAAGGAGGAACGACCCTATCGAACGCAGCTTGGAGTCTTTACTTTACTCACTCACTAGTTTTTGCCCTTGCGCATGCTCCCCCTATCTACAGAACCAAAACCAATCACCACCATAGACGTCAGATCTCAGACCGCAATAGCAAGAACTCCCTAGTGATATATTCTCAAGAACCTCGCTTTATCGAATCTCCCACAACGACTTTTCAGCCTCCGGCTATATCAAGCTACATACACCAACCCCAGCAACCGCAGGAGAACAAAGGGTGGATCGAGCCCGGACCCATTTTCACACCTCCCCACGTCATAAAGAAGCCAAAAAAGCTTGGTACGGTATATCCCCACCCCACCATGGCTTTATCGACAGAAGACAGCGTAAAAAGCGCGCTGATGAAATAATTCCCTCACAAAGCTCCGCAGCTAGAAACATGAAAAGCGCTCCTAAGCCCCCCCGGATGATGCCGGAACCGGAAACGCCACGCCCCATAGGCAACGAAAACGCCATGCGCTGCGTGAAGAAGCCCTGAGAGGGGAAACAAAGGAAAGAGAAGGACAAGAAGAAAAGGAAGAAGTGGAAGTGGAGGGTCCAGAACGGCGTTTCAGAGCTGTCCACACGCATGAAATCCCTAGAAGTCCCGTGTTTCAAGGAAGCAGCTTTGGCTTCCTTTGTCCTAATCCTATGCCCGGAGTCCAAGCACCGCCGAATCGGCAGCAGCAATCCCTATCCCAAGTCCATCCCAAGATCTTTTCAACCCGATCCGAAACCTCAGCTCACCAGAGATCGTTTTACACTAAAAGCCAGAGACCACATCTCAAGCCCTCAAAACCCACTCTTCTCCAACCCCCTCTTCTCACCCGCCCCAAACTGCTCCCCCGCAGCGCCCACCAACCCCTCCTTCTCGCCCTTCTCTGCGCTCCCCTCCACCTCCTCCTCCCTCCGCCTCCCCATCCTCCCCAACCAAGTCTCCGCACTGACGATCGTCCCATCCACGACCGTGCTAACCTGCGCCATCATGTCGAGGCCCTCACGCGCAAACGCAAGCATCCTGTACGCGCCGCGGACCTCCTCGCCGCGGCCCTCGCGTTCTTCGCCCGCGGTGCTCTCGCCCGCGGCCCGCCACCGCTGCGGCACGCTCAGCAGCTGCCGCCGCACGAGTACGCCGGCGTTCTCCGGCAGCGCGCCGCCGGTGTAGCGCGACACGGACGAGACGACCGTCTTGAGCGTCTGCCAGATGTCGTCGGAGAGGTGCTTCATGCGGGCCGCGAGGGCGCGGACCTGCTCCTCCTTCTCGTCCACCGGAGCACTAGAGGCAGTGGTGGTCAGAGCCGTGGCGGGCGCGGTGTTCTCGCCGCCTTCCTGCCGCCGCGCGCGCATCGCTTTCTCGTAGTCGTCCAGCAGCAGCTTGAGGGCGTGCATGGCGGTGTCGACGTGCTGGGTCGCGGAGCGCAGCAGGCCGAGGCAGAACTTCAGGCTGCGCAGCGAGCCCTCGGAGAGCGCGGCACCAAGGCCGGACGTCGTGATCATGAGCTGCGTGGGCCAGTTGACGCGGCGGTCCTGGGAACTGCCCTGAGTCTGGCTCTGGTCTTGGTTGGGCGGCGGGTCGACTACCACGACGGCCGTGCTGGGAGTGGTGGCCGTTTCCTCGTACTGCGGCGAGCGGTGGTCGTCATACGCCGGCAGGGTGTCCGCGTACGAGCTCTGCGAGTCGCCGCGGGTGCGCGGGGTTGGGGTGCGGCTGCCGATTTCGACGTCCATGGCGTCAGAGCTCATGACGCGCCGACGCTTGTGGCCAGGACTGCCAGCCGCGTCGTCGCCCTGCTCGAGGTCGCTGGGCCGACGGTGCCCACCCAGGTACCGACGCAGGTTCTTCTCAACGCCAGTGCGGCGACCTACCGAGCTGACGGTGTTGGCGACGGGGGAGCCGATATTGCGCTCGAGTAGCTCGGCGCCGTACTGGATGAAGCGCGGAGAGTAGGATTTAGTGGTGGTGTAGGCGGATATTGAGCCGTTGATAGTACCGCCGAGCCAGGGATGATTGGAGGTGAGGAGCGAAAGGAGGGGTTCTGGTTCGTGGGTGCGGTCGCGGGGGAGATTTGAGTTGCGGTTGGTAGGAGACCGGACGAAGTCTGACATAGCATTAGTTAAGTGCCGATATAACAAGCATAGGTTAAGCCATAAAGTAGTGGTGGGTAGGACAGCTTAATGCCTCCAGAGGCCTTCGAGACTATCCCCCGGCGGCAAGTACTAATAGGGCGTGACATATACAGGGCGGTGTACGGATGTTCGGTAAGGGTCCAAGGCCCCCCAACTGGTATATTTTAAAGTGTGGCCCGGTACTGCTGTGAAGCGGCGTGATAAACATGAGACCAAAACTACTCACCTGGATTCCCCAACCCTGACAGTGCCTCAGCTGCTAGCCGAACATCAGGATCGTCCATGGAGATAATGCTAGCTGCCCTCCGGGTGTGCTGATCGTCTACGCTCGTAACGCTCTCGACTTCCGTAGGACTGCCAATGTCAACCTCCGTTGAGTTGCGCGGTACCGTCGACGGCACCTGCGGGAAGTTTGTGCGGGATAATGGGTGGTTGTAGTGCCATTGCAATGGGTCAGCATGGGACTTCGGATTCACATCGAGGCTACCATGGCCGGCATTGGCAGTGGAGGTGCGTGAGGAGGTAGTGGTAGGTAAGTCCAATGATTTGATGCCAGGCAAGTGGTGTCA
>Ga0307515_10015307_pt1 | contig 14143 bp, 2 predicted proteins | sample 17_EM_MG_FD_194513 | JGI IMG/M metagenome (GOLD analysis project Ga0307515, IMG submission 194513) | Populus trichocarpa ectomycorrhiza microbial communities from riparian zone in the Pacific Northwest, United States - 17_EM | ecosystem: Host-associated > Plants > Roots > Unclassified | place...
TTATTATAACCCTAGATAATAAGCCTTAATTTCTTAAATGGGGCGTTAATAGCTTTGCCTTTAATCTTATTAACCATTCTTAACTTAAAGATGTAAACTTTATTAAACTTAACAGGGTTATACTTCTTAAATTTAAAAACTCCTCTTATAATAAGGCTATCGATCTCCTACTTATTAGATACTTAAAAAGAAGCTCCTAGAGTTATAATATAACCTTTCTTTTAGAGCTATTTTGTAAATTTAAAGTTAGCCTTCTCCTTAGCTGTTATAAAGGCCATTAATAGCTCAACTCTATTCTTAATAGCGGTAATAAATTACTCCTTAAAATTAACAAGATATTGGCGATTTTGTAATCCCTTTAGGCGACCTCTACCGCGTTATAGTTGCGGCGTATCTACTATAATTATATTAGAATTATGGTTGCCTTCTAGAGCATGTTAATTATAGCTCTCCTTTAGGGCATTTTCTATAGTATTCTACGAAGGCTTAGAACTGCTATTCTTATAGTAAGGCTTAATAATAGTTAAACGGAATTAAGTGGGTCTATAAGGTATTTAAATAGTATAAGTCTAACTATTAATTATAATAAGTTAATATAGGCCTAACTATTCTCCCTTTTTACGCTATACGCGTACCTTAGACTGGAGTAATAGATTAAGTATAGTTAAGGTATTTAGACCATTTCTTATTTCTAGTATATTATTAACCTAGCGTATAGCGTAGAGACATTATACCTCCTTTATTGCCTTATAAATAGCCTTAGCTTATTATATAATAGAGGGAGACAGTAAAGAATTATTAGTTATTTAAGGGTAGGCGCTAAAGACTAGTAATATAGGTATAAGTCTATTTAGGCTAGCGGAATTATTAATGGCTTTAACAGTTATTTATAAGGTAAGTTTTTTACTAATATTCTCTAGTTTTAAGGAGATAATCTTATATACGCGGCGTAATAGCGTATAATATTACTCCACTTTTCTAATACTATTATATGCCTTAATAGGAACTTCCTTAACCTTAATTACTATTGCCTTTATCTATTATTAAAACTCTATAGATAAGAAGTTCTTTTCTATATTATAGACGATTTAATTAGGGGGTCCTAGGTAGATATTAATCTAGTATAATTAAAGGGTATCCTATATATTTCTAGCTAATATATCCTTTAAGAATTATACGGCTTAAAAGGAGGTTAAGAAGTTAATAACTTAGAGTACTAGCTTACCGCTAAGATATATAACGTTAACGATAATATAGAAGTTAAAGTTATAGTTATCTTTAAGGGTGAACTTAAATCGGCTAGAGGACTTCTGGTTTATTTAATAGTAATAGTAGTACTTTATAAGATGCTTAATTACCTTAACCTTAACTTTATAGCCTACTTACTAAAGAACCCTAAGCAATTAGTAAACGGATAGGTAGCTAAAGCAATAGTGTAGTTGACGTAACTCTAACTTAGTTAAATAGCTTTAAGCAACACTCTTTTTTGGTTATTAAAGGAGCAGCTAAGGGTAACCCTACTTACGTATAATAGGCACCTAATTGTCTCTCTACATAAGTATATTCTTAAGGTTATTAAGCTTAACACCTAATTTGTTTATATCCCTAATGTAGAATAGAAATAGAGTATTCGCGGGAATAATATAGAAAGTGATATATCCTACGGGGGTTTAGACCCTAATTATACTGAGAGAGATTATGGTACCCTTGCCAAAACGTATTATATATTGGCCTGCCGTTAATTAGTTAATCTGGATAGAAGTATTAAGTTATTAAAGAGCTTAAACTTAAGGTTCTTCTGCTGTAAATACTCCTGCGGCTCCTATATCTGGCATAATACTATAAAAGACGTTTACCGAGTATCTATTATTAAAGGAGAACGCGGAACTCTCCTTTGGCTTATTAAAGATATCTAACTTTATAGTAAAATAGAGCGTAGATTAGTTATTAAGAATAGTGACGGTTTATATACTATCTACCTTACTATACTTAGTAAAGTATTAGTTAGGTAAGTAGTCCTTAATTTCTATATTTATAAGGAGCTGTTTAACCTTATTAACCTTACCCTTAAGATCTTCTACGCCTTTATATTAAACTAGGAAGCTTTAGAAGTAGGCCGTAGTAACCTTATAATTTCTAATATTTCTTATACTTTAGCAAAACTTATTATATGCCTTCTTTTGCTTATTAAGAGAATGCCTAGTTAACTAGCAATTTGGTTTCTTATAAATATAGCACTTCTTTTAGCAATTACTTCGAAATAAACCTCTATAAGGGCCTCCACCTTTACCTTATAGTTATTAATTATACCCTCTACCGTATTATCTACCCCAGCCACTATATATTTGATTAGTCCAGTTATAATTATATTAGTTAGGCGGGTTGATTAAAGTAGGTTAAAATTAGGCGTTAAATTGCTGTACTTTTTAAGAGCGTAGAGCGGTGCTAATAGAAGATCTTAATTAAGCATATATTCCTTTATAAGTATTTATAGGATTAAAGAGAGCAAGGTTATATTTTTTAATACCTTAGTATGCGCTAATAACTTAATTATATAGGCTAAAGTTCTCTTAATATAATTTGGATAAACTATGCTAAATTATCTAAAGTTAATTAAAGAGCTTTTAAAGATAATTAAGCCAAGGGATACCTAGGTTTATAGTAATAATTCTTAAAAAGGTAGTCTCTCTCTATTCTAATATATACTACTACTTATTCTCTTCTGTTTTAAAGTAGTATCTTAACTTATATATTATACGGTTAAAATTATATCCTTTTCCTACTAAATAATTATAATAGAAGGTACTAGCTCGGCCCTTAAGCATAACGGAATAGGCGTTATGGTATTAATTAGACTCTATTCCTACCTTCTAGTAATAGTTATAAAAGATACATAGTTTCGAATTAAGAATATTATATAATTCCCTACTAAACTTCTTCTCTTAATCCGAATAGAGCTTCGCAAGCTCTATAAGCAATTTTAAACTGCCTCCAATTTAAGATTAAGATAGAGGAGGTAGGAGTTGCATTATAGGCTGCAGTAGAGACGTAGGTCTAGTCGGTAGAGTCTAAAGGTTATTAAATTGTAAAGTAATGGGATCCTATACCTGCTCTTATTAGGGTATAGTATCCGACATTAAGGCTATAGGTTAAATTGGATACGGAGGAGTTAAAGGTAGAGGTAGGTTTATCTCTAAAGGTATATTGCCTAGATTTTATCGTGAATTAAGCTTCCTTATAGTGCGTAGTTAGTGCTTAATCTCTTATAGAGTCTATTTATGTTCTCTTTTTACGTTAATAACCTACTCCTAAATGTTATCTCTAATAGTACCCCCATCTATAGGTATAAATACTCTATACTCCCGTAAGAAGTTACGGAAGTCTTATATAATATCCTTCTTTATAGGAGTCTATATTTCCTTTATCTATTTAATAAAGTCTTTCTTTATATAATACCATAGCATAGTATCGTTGTATTTACTGTCTTTATAGTATACTATGCGGTATAATAGGAATCCGTTTAGGTCTTATTACTTAGCGGTTATAGGGCTAATATCTCTATTCTATATTTCTAGGTTAATATCATTATTGTACTTCTTTAGGTAGGTTAATACTATAGTAGGTATAAAATTAACGGGGTGTTATACGTTAAAGGTAGATAGAATTTTCGGTTTTATAAGATCTTATAGGTTTGCTGTTAAGAAATAGGCAATTCGAGATATTGTTTGATATGTTTTAGACATCGTTTAACGCGTTTTAGACGTTAACTTAGGACCCTAGGTTTAGTAACACTTTTAACCTAAAGTACAATTAAATCTTTATAAACGCGATTGTTCTGCATAATAGACGCAACTTAGTATCTCCTAGTACTTAGTAATACTTCTATTACTAGTTTTCCGTAAGTTTAAGGTAGTATAGTGTCGCCGGGATCCATTCTATATAAGCGTATATAGCACCCCTATACGAGACTGTCTCTTCTATTCGAAAACCTAGCTGCTCTATAGTTAACTATATATTTAACCACTAATCAGTATTAGTTACACAGAGTAACTCACCAATAACGACTACTTAAGTAGGTTATAGTGATGTTGGTTAATAAAGCTTTTTTTAATTAGTATGAGGGAGGGCGAGGAGCTTAAGACTTCTCGCCACGCTAGTGCCGCGGCGTTACGTGACGACCGCTTGCCTTATTCCCAACAGTTTTAGTTCTCCTACTTACTCTCTCTTTTATTTACCCCTTAGGGTAAAGTAACTATTATATATCTCCCTTATGTCCTTATTAATGTCCTCTACTAAAATCTATTAGTTATATTTTTCTAGCTAGCCTTTTTACTTAACTAGGTACTATAGGGTCTAATTATATCCTTTTTTTCTATATATTTCTTCTACCTTATACTAGTCCTCTTAGTTTTTTTTTAATTATCTAGCTTAATAGGCCTTAGTAAAGAGTCTCTAGTCGTGCCCTTATATTGTTTATATGGCTCTAGTAAGCTAATATAGAATACTAGGTGGATATAGAAAGATATAGGTAGATATAGCTGGTATACTTACTTTTTAACTAGTTTAGCAATACTAAAAGGTCTAATAAAGCATATAGTAAGCTTTTTACTTAGGCTTTTTAGTTTAAGGTTCTTAGTTAATAATAGGACCAGATCCCTTACTTTATATATCTGTAGTTAGTAATAATAATTATAATATTTTATCTATACCTTAGTAGTGTATTCCTAGCATTTTACTAGCGCTTTACGTTTAAGGGATATTCTTTTAATTCTTTTTAAGGCGGCTAGAATAGAACTACTATTATTTACCTTAACCTTATATTCTAGATGTGGGTAAAATCTATAATAGGTATAAAACGGGCTTATACCTATTATGCTATATTTAGCATTATTATAGGTAAATTTAGCTAGTAATAAAAGGCCTACCTAATTACTCTACTTTTTATTATAAAATATACAGAGGTGATACTCTAGCGTTTTATTTACCCGTCTATTTACAGGTAAAAGGCTATACTTAGCCTATATTTTATCTTTATAGTAAAGTATAGCTTTAACTAGAACTTACTAGTAAAGATACTGCTATAATTAAATATAATCCCTCTAGGAATTCTAAAACGGCGTACTACTTTATTAAGGAAAAGATCTGTAAGTTTAGTTATAGTAATAGTTTTTATTATAGGCAAATATAAGGCCATCTTAGTATAGCGGTCAACTATTACGTATATTGCGTTATATACCTTATCGCCTTATTTACTAGGTGGTAGGCCTATAATAAAGTCTATTATAATTACCTACTACGGCTTATTTAGGTAAGATAGTGCTTAAAACTCGCTATAAGGGCGATATTAAGGCGTATATATACATTAGTATATATTATAGGTAGAGATACAGTTTATAACGTCTGTATTTATACTAGGCTAATAGTACTTACGCAAAAGTATATCTAGAGTCTTTTTCTTACTAAAGTGCCTAGCTAGGGCATTATTGTGGTAGATCTGTAGGAGTTTTATATAAACTATTAGGTTTAGGGGTATATATAGCTTACCGCGGTAGTAGAGTAGTTTAGCGGAATTAAACTACTATCCCTTGCAACGTTAGGGTCCTTAAAGTAAGTAGTCCGTGCAGGAACACGATAATATTTCTAAGTACGGGCACCAAAATCAGCCAATCTAATTAGTTGGTTCTTATCGATAACCTAAGGACCTAAATTGACGTTATAAGGGATACTAGCTTTAAACAGGCGCATTAATAGCGTCTCGCTATATCTACGCTGTCGCTGCGCTTTTATAATATAAAGTTATCTTTAGTTTAAAGTTCTTTAATAAGCTTAATAACTGTTTCCGTACTAGACTTATAAGCACTCTCTTAAGTACTTACTTCTCTAATTTAGGTTCTTATTATACGCTACTTAATGGTATATATATAGGTTACCCAGTTAAACCGTAATATTATATTGCCTAGGTATACTACCGTTGGGTTGCTAGCTTATAGCGATAAAACTAATACCTCTATAAAAGGGTTGCTTTCTTATACACCTAATTAAACTTTTATTTTTAGGTTGGTGGCCCTATATTTTTAAAGTCCTTTGGAGTAATAGTAGTATAGTATCTTCTTCTAGCGGACCCCCTACGCCTAGGGGTTGCCTTAATAGCGCGTCTATAGGGTTCGTTTTTCCCACCCTATACTTAATTACAAAGTTATAAGTAGCTAATACTATAGCCTATCTAGCTTACCGTCTCTTAAGGGCTTTTACTTTTATAAAACCCTTTAAATTATTATAATCTGTAAGTACTTTTAGGCGGCCTAATAGCCCTTTAATATAGTATCTCTAATGCTTAAAAGCCTCTATAATAGCTAGTAGCTCTTAATTATAGGTTTTATAGTTACGCTTTACTAGCAAAAGCTTTTTAGACTAGAAGGCTATTAAATACTAAAGGCTATCTTTAAATAGCTATAATATAATTGCTACTAGGACTTATATTAAGGCATTAGTCTCTAACTGGGTTAGTAAGCCCGGCGTATAGTATTATAAAAGCGGCGCCGTTATAAAGGCGTTATAGAGCCAGTGTATTACCTACTCTGTCTCTTCTAGCCAACTAAAAGGCCTAGCTTTATAGCCGTTCTTTACTTCCTTAAAAAGATATAGTAATAGGCTTTATAATAGTAGAGTACTTATAGATAAACTAGTAATAGAAGTTAGCAAAACCTAAAAAGACCTCGATATCCCTATAGAATTAAAGGCTCTCCTACTTAGTAATAGCTTTTACCTAGCTAGGATTTATTGCTACGCCTTTAGGGCTAATAATATATCTTAGGAACTTAACCTCTTATACGCCAAACCTGCACTTCTTAAGGTTTGTATATAGTTAATATTGCCGTAACCTATATAGCACTTCTAGTACGTAGCGCTAGAGTTCCTTTAGATTTTTAAAGAAAATTAAAATATTATTAAGGTAGACTATATAGAAGACGTCTACTAGTCCTAATAAGGCTTAATTAATATAGCCCTAAAAGGTCACTAGTCTATTAGTTAACCTAAAAGGTAAAACTAAATATTTAAAGTAGCTGTAACGCGTATAAAACGCCGTTTTTTTACTTATCGCCCTAATAGGTATAAAGGCGGTAATATCCATTTATTAGATCTAACTTAGTAAAGATTTTAGAACCTACTAAGCGGTCTAAGGTCTTACTATTTAATAGTAGTGCGAGATAATTCTTAATCGTTACCTTATTAAGGCCTCTATAGTCTATATAGAGCCGTAGCTTTTTATCTTTTTTAGGTATAAATAGGGTAGGTGCCCTAATAGGACTAGTACTTAGTTAAATCTAGCCTTTAACTAAGGCGTTATTTAAGTACTTCTTTAGTACCTCTAGCTTCTTAATTAAGAGGTTATAAAGCAGTCTATATAGAACCTCCTATCCCTCTTCTAGGTTAATAGTATAGTTGCCCTAGTAGTGTTAGAGTAGCTTCCCTACTTTCTTATATAAGATATTACTAACTTATTTTAACTATAGGAGAAGGACTAGTAAGCTATTATTATTTTACTTACTAGGCATTAATCTAGTAATTACTAAGGCAAGGACCCTAAATTTCTTTTAGAAAAACTTTATAAAACCTTTAGGGGTTTAACGTGATCGGTAAGTATCCTGGCCACGCAAGTATCCTGGCCACCCCACCAAAAATCGCGAAATACGTGACGCGTTACTCAACTACCACCTCAATGGCCACGCCACGACAACAAGAAGCCCTTTTTCAAGAAGGTAGACTTGATCTAGCTATCCAAGCCTACAAGCAGGGCCAATTCTCAAGTTTCCGAGCCGCCACTAGTACGTACGATGTGCCCCGGAGCACTGCCTAGCTACGCGTTAAAGGCATCAAACTAAAACGCGATTCTGTTGGACCAAATCGCCGTCTTATACCAGTACAAGAAGAGAGTCTTAAGCAGTGGATTCTATCAATGGATTAACGCGGTATGCCACCTAGGATTGCTACCGTACGGTAGATGGCTAGTCTCCTAGCTACCCAGTATACCAGATCAGCTACCCTACAACTAGTCGGTGAAAAATGGGCATACAATTTTATCAAGCGCCATAACGACCTATAGTCTAAATATAATCGCAAGTACAACTACCAGCGTGCTAAATGCGAGGATCCTGTGCTTATTTGGGCCTGGTTTAAACGCGTTCAAGACATAAAAATAGAATATGGAATTCTTAACAAAGATACCTGGAATTTTGACGAGACTGGCTTCCAAATGGGTGTTATTACAACCGCAAAAGTTATTACTGGAACCGACCGTGCTGGCCGTCCTAGAACAGTATAGCCAGGCAATTAAGAATGGGTCACAATTATTAAAGCTATTAATGCCCTAGGGGTTGCAATTCCACCACTCGTTATCTTTAAGGTAATAATGCACCAGGCTGCCTGGTATAAGGACAATATTATACCACACGACTAGTTAATTGGTGTTAGTAATAACGGCTGGACGATAAATAAGATTGGCCTAACCTGGCTAATGGAGGTCTTTAATAAGCATACAAAGGTTCGCATAGTTGGCACGCATCGGCTACTAGTACTAGATGGCCACAATAGCCACGTATCGCCTAAATTTAATCAGTTCTGCCTGGATCATTAAATAGTCGTCCTCTGTATGCCAGCGCATTCGTCCCATCTACTATAGCCGCTGGATGTAGGCTGTTTCTTGGTCCTTAAGCAATCATACGGAAGCCTCGTTTAACAGATTATAGGCCGCGGTGTTAATCACATTGATAAACGCGAATTTCTGCCACTATATAGGCAGGCTAGGCAAACAGCACTACATCAGAACAATATATAGGCAGGATTCGCTGCTACTGGCCTAGTTCCATATAGCCCTGATCGCGTATTAGCATAGCTGCACACCAAATATCGGACGCCGTCACCCCAATGTCTGCAATTAAATGCATCCTGGACAGCTAAGACACCCCATAATATTACTGAACTACAACAGCAGACGGCCCTGCTAAAGCGTTATCTCAAACAGCGTACGCATAGCCCACCAAGTCCAGTAGGACAAGCCCTTAGCCAGCTTATTAAGGGGTGCGAAATGGCGATGTCAAGCGCTGTACTACTTGCAAGCGAAAATAAGAAGCTACGTATGGAGAACCGGCGCCAAAAAAAGAAAAAGGCACAGCGGCGCACGTATATAGCTAGGGGAGGTGTTCTATCAGGAGCAGAAGGGGCTTCTCGGGCACAAGCTGCCCAGGAGGGGGCAGCAAAGGCAGTGGCTGAGCGACCGCAACGGGCAATGCGCAAGTGTAGCATGTGCAAATCAACAGAACATAATGCACGTACGTGCCCTAGACGTCAAATAAATAGCCAGTAGATAGCTACACTAAATACAATTGTTCGTGGTTGAGTAACGCGTCACGTATTTCGCGATTTTTGGTGGGGTGGCCAGGATACTTGCGTGGCCAGGATACTTACCGATCACGTTATAGTAATAAGAACAAGCTATTTAGCTTTTATTATTACGCCTTCGCCTTATAGTTAATAAGAAGTTAGGCCTTCTTTAACCCTAGTATACTTAGGGTAATAATAGGGGATATATTAGCTATTCTATAGTAAATAAGGGTTACTTCCCTAATCCTACCCTAGCTGTTTTTTATTCTTAATAGTACCTTATAGGCTTTATAGCAATATACCTAAGTTTTATTTAATTAGGAGTAAGTAAATAATTCTATATTTAGTGTTTTAAAATTATACTCTATAGCAAATTGCTAGTTAATTATATTTACTTTAGCGCCGAGATTAAGTATTACTAAGGCCTTCTTCTAGGTCTACTTAAATAGGACTTTACCTAAAATAGTAATAGCTTCTCTATACTTTAATAGTAGCTTATACCTTAAAGGTATAAGGGGCTTTAAGGGCGCCTGCCTTTTCCTAGTATAAAGATGGCGCTTATACTATTTAAAAGTAGCTACTATTACTATCGCTGCTCTAGGTACTATTGCTACTAATATTCTAGCTTACTACAATTTTTACAGTTCCTCTTAGGTTAGGTTAAACCCCTAATAGTATTACTTCGCCCTACCGTTGCGTCACTAGCGGTAGTTTTAGAGTTTGCTTTCCCTAAGTTACCTAATAGGGTGGTCTCTATATCTAAGTTTATGGTGTGCCTATTATCTCTAGCTTATAGGGCACTCGCGATTTTCTAGTTTTTCTTTAATAGGGTAGCTAGGGAAACTAGCTAATCTTAAGTTTATAGAAATTCCTAATAGTTAGTAATAGTAAGCCGTAGCTCTAGCCGTAGCTTCGTAAATAGGTATATTATTAAATGCTTTATATTATAAGGAGGGTTGATTTATGCCTCTAATAAGGTTAGGTAAGCAGTAAACTTATTTATAGGTTAACCGGTTCGCTATATTGCCCTTATATAAGCTAGGGCTATATATAGTTCTTAATTAATAGGACTCTTAATCTAATTAAGTAAAATTTTTATAAAATCCTTCTAGGTAAACTATATATCTAGATAGTTATCTTTATATTATAGCTAAAGGGTTTTATTAGTCCCCTTTATATATTATATAGTAAATGTAACTTTAGTATTCTTATTGGTAAAGGTATTAGGTTTTAGGCGGAATACTAGCTTTAAGCTATTACAGAAGTCTTAGTACTCTTATATAGTCTTATTATAATATAGAGCAATCTTTTTTATTTTAACGGCCCGTTTTAACAGAGCGCCTATTATATTAGTAGCCTTTTGCTTAAGGTTTAGATATATTAAGCTACTGTCTAAGTACTCTAATAGGATGCTTTAAGGTGGTAGATTTGGGTTAGGAACGGAAGTTAATATTACCTTACCGCGTTAACACCATCTTAGTATTTATACCTCCTCCCTAAGTAACTGTAGTTTTTCTTACTTTAGAAGTTGTAGCTTTTTATTCTTTAGCCGTTATATTTCTTCCTATATAGTGTTCTTAGTTATAGCTTTTAGTTTTATTTAGAATATAGGTCTATCCGCGTTATCCTAAGGCCGATTCCAAACCTAGTACTACGCACTACGTTAGCGTTACACTTGCGTCTCGCTATTAGGTTAATAGACTATAATATAGTTAATAAATATGGGTTGTCTTTTTAATAGAGGGCTATCGCTATATAGTCGCAGCCTTAGTAGACCGCTATGTTACTAGGCCGCTACCTATAAAAAGGGAGGAGAATTTAGAACTGTTAGGACGCTAAGGCCTAACGGATATATAGTAATATAATAATAGTAACGTAGTTTATAAGCGAGCTGGCAATACAAGCGAGCTGACAATCTTAAAACTCACCAAAAATCGGGAAAATCGCACTTTAATATCTCAACAACCACTAGGTAATAATTAATGCAAATTTAATAGCGGCTTATTAATGCAATAACTAGCTTATATAGGAAGTATTGGAAATCTTATATAAGCGGAAGTAGGTTAAATAGAAAAAGTAAGGCAATTCCGCCCCCACTTTCCTATTTAACCTACTTTCGCTTATATAAGATTTCCAATACTTCCTATATAAGCTAGTTATTGCATTAATAAGCCGCTATTAAATTTGCATTAATTATTACCTAGTGGTTGTTGAGATATTAAAGTGCGATTTTCCCGATTTTTGGTGAGTTTTAAGATTGTTAGCTCGCTTGTATTGCCAGCTCGCTTATAAACTACGTTAGCGGAATGTAATAGGTATCTAGTTTTTAATAAAGTAAAACTATAGAACTAAATTCTGCTATTCTCTAGTATAGGGCAACTATATTTTATAGGCGCCTTACTTACTCCTTACCTACGCTAAGCTAGTTATGGTAAGTGCGTCTCTATAGCCTAATACCTCCCTTAGCTTAGAGTGCCTTACTACTACTAGGGGGTAAGCTTTAGGTAGAGCCTTATGTAGAGCTTTAGTAGAGCCTTATATAGGGCTTTATATAGAGCCTTATATAGATATATAGACGTTTATATAGGCGATTTGTCGACCTAAATTAGACTTCTTTACTACTATCTAATAACCTAGATTGTCTATATAAACTATATCTTAGTTACCTCTTAACTTATAACTTATTACCATTTATCTTGGTTTTAAATATCTTATTAAATATCTTATTACCTATTTCTATTAACTATAATAGACTAAATAAAAACGTTATTATTTTATTTAGACCTACTTAATATATATAAAGAGCTTCTAAAGCTCTCTTTAATAGACAGAGTTCTTATCCTTAATTAACCGTTTAACAGTTATAAGCCCAGGCCGTTTATTACATTATCTTTAATTCTAAAGCCTTTATTCCTATTAATATCCATTATTATCTTAATTATAGATAACCACCTATAATAACTTTTTAATAAGAAACCCCTTATTACGGAAGTAAGCATAAGCTAGAATATAATGTACTAAACGAGGTAGTAATTAAAGAAGGCTATATATGCGTAACTATACGTAGTTAATATAAAGACATTTAGATGTAGAAATAGAATAGGTTAGGTATAAGTATAAATAGGTATAAGCTTTATAGTGTGTGGAATTGCATAAACGACTTAATTGTAAATATAGCTCTAAAGCCTCTATATATATACGAAGAAGGTAGAGGTAATAAGATATAAAAGGGTAATAGGTAACTGAAATGGGAACAGCGATCTGCAAGCGATATTAATCTGCAATTAATATATAGGGTGGTGTTAACGCTATCTTAGAGCCTTCCAAGCGGTGATCTTGTGTCTTAGCACAGTATTAGTAGTCAGTTACACAACCCCCTAGATTTAACGGTATATTTAAAGCTGTAGAATATAAAATAAAGGCAGAAGCTATACTAAAATAGGAAATTTAGATATAATTTGAGAGTAGTAAACAGGTAGGGTAACTATAACAGATATTGTGTATATTGTGTATATTGCGGATATTACGGATATTGCGAATAGAATCAATTGATTTGATATTAAATGTCCACTAAATTTAATTGCTTTATCTAAGCTTCGTACTTTTAACGAGGCAGGATCTTAGTAAGGCCGTTAGCAGGTATTGTCTATAGGGACTCATTAAACATCGATCTTTTTGTTTTGGACTTTCTATCTTAGCTAGTGCTAATAAACGTTAATATATTAAAGCTTGGTGTTAAGCTTTAGTGTATCCTATCTTAGAAGTTATACGGTCTGCATATTATCGCAAAGTACGGTAAAATTGCGTTTTAAATTAAAGCCGATTGCCTTAAAGAATCGTTGCCACTAGATAATTTTAACGGCAGTAGTAAATAGGGAGAGAAGCTCTGCTTTAGTAGTTAAGCGTATAATAGATCGTTATAGGGTTGCTTTCTAATTAATTAGACCTCTAAATAGAATAAATAAATATCCTTAAGAGCTTTATCTAGTCTCCTTTTGGTCCGTAAATACTATATTAGATACTTTATAAAAGGTAACATCTTCTTTTTTAGGGGGTTTAAAGTATATGTGTGCTCTAAATACTTTGCTAGAGTATTTAATAGCTATAGATTTTATTTTAAGGCAATAGGCAATTGCTTAGTTTGCTGCATTAAGGTACTTTTAATTTAGATTAGTTAGGAATTCGGCCAGCTTAGAATACGTCTTAGTAATATTAGGTCTTCTAAATACGGTAAGGTGTATAAGCGAACCTACTTATTACTAGTAGGCTAGCGTTCTTTAAGGGTTCGTCTGCTAGTTAAATAGAATTAGTTCTTTAGTAGGAGGTAGTAACTTAGGAAATCTTTCTAGTGGTTAAATATTAAATTAATTAGCTATTTTTTTTAATATAGGAGTCTTAGCAGAGCTAGAGCTTCCTACTTAATCTTATTTAATTTAAATACCTAGAAACCACTATAGGTCTCCTAGTATATAGAGCTTGTATTAGTGTAGTAGTTTAGCTTTAAATTCTTCTGGTTTTAAAAGGTCCTTTTTGGCAAATAGAACGGTAATATTATCTATATAAAAGAAGATAATAAGTTATCTATTAGTAAATAGGCAGTTAGTATATTATAGGACGGAGGCAGTAGCTACAAAGCGTATGTATTTAAGGAGTTTATAAGACGTTACGCGATTAATTATAAGGGTCGAGGGCGTAAGAAGGTAATATACCTACGTGTAGCTGATATAAGCTATATATAAGGTATACGCAAGAGTATAAAGCT
>Ga0307515_10015308_pt1 | contig 14142 bp, 5 predicted proteins | sample 17_EM_MG_FD_194513 | JGI IMG/M metagenome (GOLD analysis project Ga0307515, IMG submission 194513) | Populus trichocarpa ectomycorrhiza microbial communities from riparian zone in the Pacific Northwest, United States - 17_EM | ecosystem: Host-associated > Plants > Roots > Unclassified | place...
TCCGGTTCACATACAAGATCGCGTTCACCAGTTCCCGCAGGTCGTACTTCGGTGGCGAGATACCCAGACCGACCCGATCGGCCCGCCACTTCGTCAAGATCGGCTCAATCAGAGCCCACCGGGCATCAGACAAGTCAGTGCGATAAGCGCGGCGATCCGACATGGCCGGACCAACGAGTCACTCGCCAAAAAGTAACGTTTCGATCTTAAAATCCATACAAAAACGGATTAGATGCCCTCTCAGACAAAGGCGTTGCTCCGCGTGTGGGTGTCGTTAAATCTTGGGCGACCCGGTGGCCGGTACTCCGTGCGGCGGCCACCGGGTCGTTGACGGCAGGATCAGCGCTGTGCTTTCCGCCGTGTGGGCGGTGAGGTCGTCCGCCTGCGCTGATTCAGGTCGAATTCCGGCTTACATCAGTCTGGGGAAGGCTTGCCATCCCGAGCCGATCTTGTCGGGTGCGGTGCCGTTGATCCAGCCGCCGGTGCCGTTGCCGCGGTAGAGCAGCAGATCCCCGTCAGTTTTGCGGGCGATGACGTCTGTTTTGCCGTCGCCGTTGAAATCACCGGGGGAGAAGGCGGCGGAGAAGTTGTTCCAGCCGCTGCCGATGTCATCGGGTGCGTTGCCGTTGAGCCAGTAACCGGTGCCGTTGCCGCGGTAGAGCAGCAGGGTTCCGTCGGGTTTGCGGGCGATGACGTCTGTCTTGCCGTCGCCGTTGAAATCACCGGGCGAGAAGGCCGCGTCGAAGTTGTTCCAGCCGTCGCCGATGTCATCGGGTGCGTTGCCGTTGAGCCAGTAACCGGTGCCGTTGCCGCGGTAGAGCAGCAGGGTTCCGTCGGTCTTGCGGGCCATGACGTCCGGGTTGCCGTCGCTGGTGAAGTCACCCGCGGAGAAGATCCCGGTGAAGTTGTTCCAGCCGCTGCCGATGGCATCGGGTGTGGTGCCGTTGATCCAGCCGGCGGCGCCGTTGCCGCGGTAGAGCAGCAGGGTCCCGTCGGCTTTGCGGGTGATGATGTCGTTGAAGCCGTCGCCGGTGAAATCCCCGGGGGAGGTGCCGGCGGTGAAGTTGTTCCAGCCTGTTCCGATGATGCCGATGGCGGCTCTGAACTTGCCGGCGCCGTTGCCTCGGTAGAGGTAGAGCTTGCCGGTGGGGTCGACTGCGAGGACGTCGGTGCGTAGGTCGCCGTCGAAGTCGCGGACGGCGCGGTTGCCGTCGTCGTAGAGCACGACCTGGTTGAAGGTGGTGACCTCGGCGATCCGGCCGTTGAAGTAGTTGCCGACCGCGCTGCTGGAGGTCTTGTGAGAGCCGATGCGGAACACACCGGTGGCCGACCACGGAGTGATCTGGGTCGCGGTGGCGACGTCGATCCCGTTGACGTGCAGGTCCATCACGCCGGTGGACTTCCTGAAGCTCGCGCTCAGGTGAGCCCAGACCCCGATCTTGACGCTGCCTGAGCGGCCTGACGCGACGGCCCATGTCGGGCTCGCGCCGTTGGTGGTGGGGATGGCGAAGCGCCAGCTGGAGTCGGTGGTCTCGGCCCAGAGACGGAATCCGGCTCCGTTGGGTCCGTCCTGGGACAGCACGACGCCGCCGGTAGCGGCGGGTTTGACCCATGCGCTGACGGTGAAGTCGCCGTTGGTGGTGACCGCGGGACTGGTCGTGGTCATCGCCGAGTTGGTGCCGTCAAGCTGGACGCAAGGGTTGAACAGATCACCGGCTTTCCACTCGGCCTTGCCGCCCCCGGTGGCGGGGAGGGTGCCGATGCTGTCCTTGGCGACTGAGGTGCCCGTCACGGGCCCGTCGATGTCGTCGTCCAGCAACCAGGCGTGGGTACCGGTGAGGATTTTGGTGCCCGTGCCGGCGGTGATGGCGGCGGTGTTGTCGGCGAGCCCGGTCACCAGCCACGGCTTGGCGCTTCCGTCGGAGCTCAGGGCCCACAGGTCGGGGGTGCTGTCGCCGTCGATGTCCGCTGCGCGCGGCGTGATCTGTTGGCCCGTGTTCCAGTTCGGTGACAGCAGGTGTTGCGTGTAGCCCAGGGCCTGGGTGGCGCTGTCGTAGGCGAGGTTGTTCCAGAGGTACAGCTTGCCGGTGGTGCGCTGCCACAGGAACATCGCGGTGCCGGTGGTGGTCTGCGCTGTTGCGATGGTCCAGGTGTCCCAGTCCGCCTCGCCGGTCGGAGTCGTCTGCATCGGGAGCATGTCGACGGTTACGTAGCCGCCCACCGCGCCCATGTTCGGGTAGTACGTGACGTAATAGCCGGTGGTGGCGTCTCCGGCGACACCGATCAGATCGGGGTATGCCGCACCGTTCGGGTATCCGGCGTTCGCCAGTTGCCGGGGGTTGATGCCGTTGTCATCGGTAAGGGTGCCGGCGGCGATCTTTTCGTATGTGCCGTCGAGTTGGGCCTGGATGGTGGAGCCGTCGCCGTTTCCGCGGAGCACGACCGCCTCGCCGGCGTCGTCGCCGTCGGGGTAGTAGGCGAGTACGTCTTGCAGGCCGGCGCCGGCGAAGCGGCCGGTCATGACCTGGGCTCCGTCGAAGTCGGCGGGTGCTCCTCCCGCGGGTTTGCCGTTGCCGCGGGCGCCGATGTTGGTGGCGGCGGGGGCCAGGGCCCCGGTGCCTTTGCCGGGCGCCAACCACAGGCCTGAGGCCAGGTTGTCGGCGCCGCCGACGGTCAGTAGGTCGGCGATGTTGTCACCGTCGAAGTCGTTGTCGACGGCGGTGGCGGCGGGGTTGGAGTTGAAGGTGACCGCCGCGGTGTCGCCGATGTTGCCGCCGGGTGAGAGCCCGGTGACGGTCACGGTGTTGGTGAACCGGCTGGGGATGACGGTGATCTCCGCGGCTCCGGCGGTCGCGGTGAGGGTGCCGTAGGGGCCGCCGTTGAGCTGGTACAGGTAGCTCGTCGGGACGGTGCCGGTTTCCGGTGGCGCTACCGGGATCGTCACCGACGTGCCGATTGTGGTTTCGCCCTCGGCCGGTGAGGTGATGGTCGGCGGTCCGGTCCGGGTCGGATCGAACTGGAAGCTGCAGGTTGTCGACCAGTCGCCGGTCGCGTTGCCGTCCGTCGCGCGGACGTGCCAGCTGAACTTGGTGATGGCGCTGCCCGCCGCGGCGCGCAGGGTTGCAACCGGGATGCGCAGGACGGCGGTGCTCCCGGAACTGTAGGTCAACAGGTCCGGGTTTGATTCGACCAGCGCCGTACCGGGCGTCGTGCTTTTCCAGAGGGTGAAGTGGACGCCTAACTCGCCGCCGTTGCGGTCGGACACCGGCGCGTACAGGGTCACTTGGCCTAGACCGACCACTGTCGGATTGGCCGCCGCACACGAGGTGGACGGCGACGTAGTCATGCCGGAGGGCTTGTTCGGCTTGTGGTTGAAGGTGATAGACAACTTCGGGCTGGTCTCGAGGAACTCTTTCCAGCCGTTGGTGGCGCTCTCGTCGCTGGCGGCCAGGACGAAGGTCTGGGTCTTCTTGCCGGCTGCCACGTTGCTCAGGATGGTGGACTTGACGTCGAAGGGGACTCCTTGGGGAGTGCAGGAGGAGTCGTAGCCGTGGGCAACGGTCTGGTGGTCGACGACCGAACCCAGATCCTTGCCGTCCCAGTAGTTCCAGGTGGCGTTCGATGAGGTCAGCGTCGTCGCCGGGGCATAAATGTTGACCCGGCTGGGCTCGCAAGACCATGCCCGTGTCTGCACGATCTTGAAGACGGCGGTGTCGATGGTCGCGCCGGCCAGTGTGGGGGTCGGGATGGGAAAGTTCACGAACGTCCGCGAGTTCATCTCGCCGGAGTTGCCGACCTGCATTCGTCCGATTGGGTCCGGAGTGTCCTTCCAATAGTTGGTGCCCGGGAACTGCTTGGGCAGGGTGGCCCAGCCGTTGTAGATGGGGCCAACCGAATTCCAGTGGAACGTGGGATCGATGAATACCGGGTATTTCGCGGTCTTGGTCAGCAGTTTCGGGTCCGGGGTCAGCTGGATGGTGCCGGCGCGGATGCGGGTGCCGACCCGGGCGGTGCGGGCCCCGGCGCCCGGTCCGTCGAGTGAGGAGCGCGCGGGCGTGCGCGTCGTGGCGTTCATCTCGACACCGTCGGGAGCGCGCAGGGTCTTACCTGGCGCCATGGTGGAGTCCCACATCAGCGGCGCGGGGGCCGTCAGCACCGTGCGGCCGATACGGTCCTTGCCGGTGATGTTGCCGGTCTCGTCTGATGACAGGCTCAGTCCGGCCGTTCGCGTGGTCAGGGAGAGGCCGGCCAGCTCGGGGTTGGCCGCGGCGTCGGCGTTCTTGACGACGAAGACTTCGGAGAAGCCGCCCGTGGTCGCTGCGGTGACCTGCAGGTCGACACCGGGCATTACCTCGCGGTAGACGGCGGTGTCTCCGGAGATGACCGGCGTGGGTAGCGGCATCGTCGTGTCGACCGTCGCCGTGAGTCCGGGCACGCCCATGGTCGCCATCGGTTGGCCGGCGCCGCCGGACAGCTGCAGCGTCTCCTGGGCGAGCGTCGGAGAGATGCTGCCGTCGGCGTTGCGTACGAGCGTCGCGTCGAGCGTCTTCCACTCACCATCGACGCGTTTGCGGGCAGGCACCGCCGATCGGGTCATAGTGATCTTGCCATCGGGCCCGGCCGTTACCGTGTCGGTGCTGGACGCTGCCGCGGTCGCCTCGACCGGCTTGCCCGTGCGACGTGCCTGCGCGGCGGCTTGTGCGACGCTGAGCGCGGTCGGCGGTGGATCCTCCGGTTCGGCTGCGGCAGCCGCGATCGGCGGAACCGCGATCATCGTGGTCAGCAGAGTGAGCACTATGGCCCCTGGTAGCGCTCGGCGAGCTGCGCCGCCGTGATATTTCCCCGTTTTCACAGTCCTCGTCCCGTCGTTCGCAAGATCGTGTCGCTGCAGTCCCGACAGTAGGCGGCACCGGAGAGGGCGCGGAACCCGTCGACGATGAGGCGCGTCCGTTTACTCATCTAAAGATCTAAATCTACGACACTCAGCACCTAACTGTTACTGTTCCGTTACTTTGCGTGGGACATCGAGAAAAGCCGCTCCGTGCGACAGTCTCTGGACAGGTTTGTTGATCATCGGCCTGGCGCTGGCTTAACCAACGGGGTGTTACGTGGACGGTGTACGAGACCGGTCGTTGTCAACGCGACAGCGCATGATCGCGGCGCTGGCCGCGATCCTGTGTGTAGCGGCGACGGGGGTGGTCGTGCCCGCGTATGCCACCGCCGCGGCAGCCGGGCCACCGGACCCGAACCCGGGTCGCGCCGTACACAATGTGAAGCCGACCAAGTACCGCTTCACCACCCCCAAGGACGACGCCAAACAGAGTCCACGCCCGACCGCGGTGAACTGGCCGAAGGCCAGCTCGGCGACGCTGGCGCTCGACACCGCCGGCGCTAGGAAGGCCGTGCCGTCGCGAGCAACAGCGAGCCCGGTATGGGCCAGCCCGATCTCCGAGAAGGGCCGCTACAACGGCCCTCCGACGGTGAACACCCGGGTGCTGGATCAGACCATGTCCCGACGAGCGGACCTGACCGGCGTCATGCTCTCCGTGACACCGGCCGGGACGACGACCGGCCGCGTGCGGATCGGGCTGAACTACGCCGACTTCGCCGAGGCGTACGGCGGCAACTACGGCTCCCGGCTCCGCCTGGTGCAGCTTCCCGCCTGCGCGGCCAGCACCCCTGAACGTGCGGCATGTCGCACCCGCACGCCGGTCGCATCCACCAACGACGCCGCCGCCGACGCGGTGTCCGCCGAGGTGACACTGACCAAGGCCGCGGTAACCGTCTTGGCGGCGGTGGCCGACGCGGGCTCCGACGGCGCGGCCGGCGGCACCTACGCCGCTACCGAGTTGAAACCCTCCGGGTCTTGGACGGGCGGCGGCAACGCCGGGTCGTTTACCTACGACTATCCGATCACCGTGCCTCCCGCCGCTAGTGACCTGGTCCCGTCGGTAGGACTGTCCTACGACTCCGGCAGCGTGGACGGCCAGACCGCCTCGACGCAGGCGCAGTCGTCCTGGGTCGGCGACGGCTGGTCGACGCCGCAGTCGTACATCGAGCAGACGTTCGTCTCCTGCAAGGACGATCCGCAGGGTGAACCGGCACCGAAGAAGACCGGCGATCTCTGCTACGCCGGGCCGATCGTCACGATGTCGTTGAACGGCTCGACCTCGGCGCTGGTCTGGGACGCCACGAAGGAGACCTGGAAGCCGGAGTCCGACAGCGGCGAGGTCATCACCCGCAAGACGAACTCGGGCAACGGATCCGGAACCCACGATGCCGACTACTGGATCGTCAAGACCGGGGACGGCGCAAGCTACGAGTTCGGCCGCAACCAGCTACCGGGCTGGACGAGCGGCAAAGAAACCACGAACTCCGTCGACACGGTGCCCGTCTACTCGGCCCACCCCGGTGACCCTTGCTACAACGCCGCCGGCTTCGGTTCCTCGGTCTGCACGATGGCATCGCGATGGAACCTGGACTACGCCACCGACGTGCGCGGCAACGCCATGTCCTACTACTACAAGCAGGACACGAACTACTACGGCCGCAACGAGGCCGCAGTCATGGATTCCTACGTCCGCGACAGCCACCTGGTCCGGATCGACTACGGCTTCCGTGCCGGCACCGCGTACGGGACGGTGCCGAACCAGGTCGTCTTCAAGACGGGTGACCGGTGTGTAGAGGGCACCTGCCAGCCGCTGAACGACAGCACCAAGGCCAACTGGAAAGATGTCCCCTACGACCTGGTCTGCGCGAAGGACGCTACGTGCCTGGCCTGGGGCCCCTCGTTCTTCTCCACCGTGCGGCTCACCACGATCGTCACCCAGCAGTTCAGCGTCCTCACCGGAAGACACGAGCCGGTCGACACCTACACGCTGACCCAGACGATGCCGGCCACCGGTGACGCCACCTCGCCGACGCTGTGGCTCACCGCCATCGCACGCACGGGTAGCGACACGACGTCGACCACCACCGGTGCCGTCCTCGACCCGATCACCCTGCCCACGGTGTCGTTCACCAGCATCAAACTGCCGAACCGAACGGCACCGGCCGACGGGCTGCCAGTGTTCAACCGGCACCGGGTGGCCTCCGTGACCACCGAGACCGGATCGGTGATCGGCGCCACCTACGAATTGCCGAATGCCTGCACGTCCACCAACGGGATCGATCCGGCGAAGAACACGAAATCGTGCTACCCGGTCCGGTGGACACCGGAGGGCTATACCGAGCCGTTCCTCGACTGGTTCAACAAGTACGCCGTCACCCGGGTCACGGCCACCGACCCCACCGGCGGAGCCGCCGCAACATCGACAAGCTACAAGTATCTCGACGGGGAGGCCTGGCACTACGATGACAACGAAATCGTCAAGGCCAAACACCGCACCTACGGCCAATTCCGGGGCTATGCCACCGTGCAGACCTTCACTGGTGACGGAGTCAACGACCGCCGCACCATGACCGAGGGCACCTTCTACCGCGGAATGTCGAAGAACAACAACAGCACCCCCGTCAACGTGACCGACTCCCTCGGCGGCGTCCACGAAGATCTACCAGAACTCGCCGGTCAGACCCTGGAGGCCACCACCTATCAGGGCGAGGGCGGTGCGATCGACAACTCTGCCATCACCGCGTACTGGGTCTCGCCGGCCACCGCTACCCGCGCACGAACCGGCCTGCCCGCCCTCACCGCGAAGACCATGCAGCCGGCGCTGACACTGACCCGCCAGCGCGTCACCTCAACCGGCACGACCACCTGGCGCTACCTGCAGACCGACAGCAGCTACGACGACAGCATCACCTCGCCGACCTTCGGCCAGCTCAAGACGGTCTACACCCACACGGTTCCCGTCGACCCGGCCTACGACCGCTGCGCCACCAACACCTTCGCACTGCCGAACAAGGACAAGAACCTGGTCGGTCTGGTCAGCCAGACCGAAACCACGTCGGTGGCGTGTGGCGGCTTTACCCCGCACACTCCGGCGTCGGTACCGTCAACCCTGAACAAGCTGACTCCACCGACGACGGTGTCGCGACCGGCCCAAGTCGTCTCTCAGATCCGCACCTTCTACGACGACACCGACTGGTCGCCGACCTTCCCGCAGACCGAAGCACCCTCAACCGGCAACGTCACGATGACCCAGACCGCCAAGGACCACACCGGCGGAGCCTACGTCTATCAGACCACCAGCAAGCTGACCTACGACGCGTACGGCCGTACCCACGACGCCTACGACGCCAACGGCAACAAGACCCAAACCGCGTACACCATGAACGCGGTCGGCCTCACCACCGGCATGAGCGTCACCAATCCGCTAGAGCAGACGACGTCGATGACGCTGCGTCCGGCGCGCGGGCTGACGGTCTCAGGTACTGACATCAACGGCATCGTCACCACCCAGTCGTACGACGCTCTCGGCCGCAGTACCGCTGTCTGGCTGAAGAACCGTCCCGTCACGGGGCCCGCCAACTACAAGTTCTCGTACACCGTGTCCAAGACCGGTGTCACGGCCTCCATGACCGAGCGCGCCAACGACAGCAACGACTACCTCCCGACGGTGACCCTGTACGACGCCCTATTGCGGGTTCGTCAGACCCAGTCGGCCACACCGCAAAGCGGCAGACTCATCGTCGACAACTTCTACGACACCCGCGGCTGGGTCATGGCCAGCTACAACGGCTGGTGGGACCCGGCGACCACCCCCACCGTCGGAGCACCGGTCAGCGCGGCCGACTTGAAGCGCATGGTGCCGAGCCAGACCTTCACCACCTATGACGGCCTGGGCCGGGCCGTCATCACCGACTACGCCAAAGACGGCGTGAACATCGAGAGGTCCACGACCGTATACAGCGGAGACCGGACCACCGCCATACCGCCGGAGGGCGGAACCATCTCCACCACCGTTGCGGACCCGCTGGGACGCACCACCGCCCTCAAGCAGTACACGACGGCGCCAACGGTCACGAAGCCGGCGGACACCTTCACCGGAACCTTCAGTGTCAGCGGTGGAAACACGCTCACCAGCACCTACGCTTTCGACGGCCACGGCAACCAGAACAGTGTCGCCGACTCCAAGGGCAACGCCTGGACCTCCACTCACGATCTTCTGGGACGTGTGACCACGAAGACCGACCCGGACGCCGGGCAGTCCAAGGACTTCGCCTACGACGGCAACGGCAACCTACTGCAAGCCACCGACGCCCGCGGCACGGTGACCTCGGCGACCTACGACCCGCTCGGGCGCAAGACGGCCACCTACGCGGCCCCCACGAGCGAGCAAGCGGCCACGAATCAGATCAGCGCACTGGTGTACGACAACTCTGACAACGCGGTCGCGAACATGACCTACGCCAAGGGACACCTCACCAGCGCCACGGCCTACACCGGCGGACAGCCGTACAAAACACAGGTCAAGGGCTTCAACCTCTTCGGTTCGTCGTTGGGCGAGACGATCACGATTCCCAGCACCGAAGGTGCGCTCGCCGGCGACTACGTCTTCAGCCACACCTACACCGCCAGGAACGGACTACCCCTCAGGGACACCTTCCCCGCCAAGGGGGGACTGCCCGCGGAAACCGTCCTGCACGGCTATGACTCCTTCGACCGGCCCAGCACCCTCACCGGACTCATCGGCTACGCCCAAGGCGCCACCCAGGACGCCTACGGGCGGACCAACTACGCGGCCATCGGCTCCGGCACCAACCAGGCCACCATTACGAACGCCTACGACGAACACACCGGCCGACTGACCCAGCAACTGATCAGCCGCACACCCACCACCCCGTTGAAGGTCGACCAGCAGAACTACACCTACGACAAAGTCGGCAACCTGATCCAGCAGACCAGCACCCGACCCGCCGCCGGAGCCGCCATCGGCGAAACTCAGTGCTTCGACTACGACACGCTGAACAGACTCGAGCAGGCCTGGACCGCCACTGATAGCTGCGCCACCACCCCCACCGCCGACAGCCACGGCATGGTCGGCAACACCATCGGCGCGGGCAGCGCCTACTGGACCAGCTGGACCTTCGACGACCTCGGCAACCGAACCGAGCAGATCCAGCACGCCACCAGTGGGGGCCAGGACACCACCACCAAATACGTTCACGACGGCAACGGCGGCAACCAGCCGCACACTCTGACCGCCACGACCACCACCGGCGCAGTCACCGCCAGCGGCAGCTACAGCTACGACAAGAGCGGCAACATGATCCGCCGGAACACCGGCGACGGCGACGAGACGCTGACATGGAACGCGACCGGCAGCCTCAGCACCGTCACCACCGCTGACGGCACCAGCACCAGCATCTACGCAGCCGACGGCAGCCTCCTGCTGCAAAAGGACCCCGGATCCACCGTCCTCTACCTTGCCAGCCAGCAGCACACCCTCAACACCGCTACCCAAGCAGTGACCGGGGTCCGCTACCACGCCCTGCCAGGCGGCGGAAGCGTCATCCGCACCGGCGCGGGAACAAGCTACAGCTTTGCCCTCACTGACAGTCGAGGCTCCCCGTTTCTGTACCTCAACAACACGGCACAGAGCCCTACCTGGCGCCAAGCCACTCCGTATGGAGAGAAACGCGGTGGCGTCGGTACCTTCCCGGACAACCGCGGCTTCTTGAACGCGCCCGAGAACAATGCCACCGGACTGACGCACCTCGGCGCCCGTGAATACGACCCGTTGCTAGGCCGCTTCATCTCCGTCGACCCGCTCCAAGACCTCAACGACCCCCAACAATGGAACGCCTACTCCTACTCCGGCAACGACCCCATCGGCCACAGCGACCCCACCGGCCTCCGCCCCGACGATCTCTTCTACGGCCCTGTCGGCGCAGCGATCAAGGAAGGCAGCGGCGACACCAGCGACGACGTCGAGGAATCCGACGAGGACGACGGCGATAAGGGCGATGGCAAGGGGAGTGGTAAAGGCACCCTCAAAGATGACACCGTCAAGCCTGGCGAGCTCACCGTCGAGGAAGCCGCGGAATTCTCCTTCAACACGCACTACACCAACCTCGACGAATTCCAGCGCGCCTACGTCTGGGACCAGGTGTTTTGCTTCAACCTGCCGGGTGTATGCGAAAGGCTGGGCGAAGAGGCAGCGCAGAAATGGCGGGACTTCTGGAAAGACGTCACCGGTATCAAAGACGCCCAGAACTGCCTGCAAGGTGTCGTGTCGGGCTGCGCATGGACGGCCGCAAACGTCATTCCGTTCTCAAAACTGAAAAAGGTCGGCGAAATTGCCGAGATCGTTATCGACGCCGGGAGGTACTGCAGCTTCACACCGGACACCCTGGTATTGATGGCCGACGGCACATTGCACCCCATCGGTGACCTCCAGGCCGGCGACGAAGTCCTCGCTACCGACCCGGAAACCGGCGAAAGTACGGCCAAGCCGGTCGAACAGCTGCACGACAACCTCGACACCGACATGGCCAACGTCATCGTCACCGACGACGAAGGCCGCAGTTCGACCATTAACACGACCGCCAACCATCCGTTCTGGGACGCCACCGCTCACCAATGGCAACTTGCGGGGCAGCTGCGAGCCGGTCACGAGCTCCGAACGGCGAACACGACGAGGGCGCGGGTCGTGGCTGTGATCGAATTCCCCGCCGCCCGCCACATGTTCAACCTCACCGTCACGGACATCCACACGTACTATGTACTCGCCGGCAAAACCCCGGTCCTCGTGCATAACACTTGTCCGACTGGGGTGGCGCGCTTCGAAGTAGATTCCAATGGAATTGTGACAGACCTTGCGAATCCAAAAAACACTAGAGTGGGTGTTCCCACGCTTCAAGGCGGGACGCTCCAGCAGGTTGGTGGTCGCATTTGGGGCAACGGTGATCCCACTAAACTTGTTGGCACTCGCGGGACGGCGCAGTTGCGTGAGTTGGCGTCGAAGGGTGACGCAGAGAAACTTCAAGATTTTTACTACAGCGCAGCGGCGGCAGGTAGAGGCGGTACCACCGCGCCAGCAAGGGTGACGCTCACTCAGGAGATCATAGATGCATGGGGAGGTTGATATGGGAACTGTTGATCTAAAGTACTCGACCATAGGTGACGATCCGATGCAGATATGCTTCGAACCTGTGGGCACTACGTTCACACTGGCTAAGGGGCAGTCCATCTACCTTCGGCTGCCCATCGAAGCCGTCGCCGACGTGGAGACAGTTGTGTGGCCGAACGGTATAGGCGTCTGGGTTCCTTACCCAGGCGACTATGTGATACTCGACGGCGCGGGAAACGAGTTGGACCGCCTCTAGTCCCAGAGTAGTAGGGATCAGATTCAATTCGACGTAAGCGAAAATCTGGGTGGGTCGAGTCACTTGAGGTGATTTCGGCCTGCCCAACCCCGTGTCGACGCGCAGGCGCAACAGGTCGGCGTCGGATTCTCCGCTGAGGTGAACACCAGGTCGCACAGAGTTGATGACTCGTTGGCGTCCCTAGCCGGGGGTGGGCCTGGGTGACCGTCCAGACACCGCCAGCCGTCGCGGGCATGACCTGGGCAAGGTCGGAGCATGTCGGCACCCACGGGTGGCTTGCGGACCACGGCTTCCACCCCCACAGGCCGGCGGCGATCACAACTACCGCGAGGGTGGCCCAGCCCGCAATCGTCGAGCCCCGAGTCGTGGTCACAGCTGTGATCCCCGTGGCGGCGCCGCGATGCCTGATCACCGAGGTTGGTCACGGTGAAGGCGTACTACGCGCTGACCCTGCAGTCGACGGAGAAGACCGTCCTGCAGACGATGATCAACACCTGCACCTCCTGAGGCACGAGCCGGGAGCCCGCTTCATTCCCGCGCAATCGGGCTCCCGGTTCACTACCTTGTTGTAGCCCAGGCACAAAGCGCCGCCAAATGGGCGCCGTCGTCATCTCCGAGATCTTCATCCGCCGTCCGGATCGAGGAGGCCTCAACCTTCCGGCCTGCTGACCTTGGCGGCACGGCATGACCGTGCGGTCCGGTTCAGGCCGTGGGTGGTCATCGATGGATGCTGGCGCTCAACGCTACGATCGAGGCCGCTCGCGTCGGCCAGGGCTTCGCGGTGGTCGCCTTCGAGGTCAAGGGCCTGGACCAGGAGACCGCCCGGGCAACCGACGACATCTTTCAGCAGGTCGTGACGATTCAGGCCAACGCCGTCAACGGGGCGGAGATGATCGAGAGGATCACTGGTGGGCCTCGCGAGGATCATCGCCTCAGCAGGTGGAGGAACAGTCAGCGACTCGTTCCACAAGGCCGCCACCGTCCAATCGGTGGCGATACCGGCTCCACAGGGACTTTGCGGGATTGGCCTATTGCGGGTTTGGTGTGCCGTTCGGCCAGATGCAGGGTGAGCCGACGGTCAGGGTGAAGTCGTAGTACCTGCCCCGGTCGTAGCTGGCCATGGTGCAGCTGCGGGCGGTCGAGCACGGCCGGGAGGCGCCTTGGATGGTGGCGAAGTAGCCGTCGGGGTTTTCGACGGTGTATCGGGGGTCGGGTTTGGTGCGGCTGTCGTTCTTGACTCGGAAGCCCAGTTTCTCCCAGTAGGCGGCCAGTGGCGGGATGACCAGGTCGGATTTCCAGACGCCGTTGTTGTCGGGTGAGACGACGGTGTAGCGGTGTTCGACGAAGATCCTGCCGGCGGGTCCGTTGTCGGTGGGGGTCGTCGCAGGCGCCCTCGTTGCTGCGGTAGTTGTTCTTGAGGGTGGTGCCGGTGGGTAGCTGTGCGGTGGCGTCTTTGACGAACTGGTCTACCCGTTCTACGGCGACGGTTTGGGCTTCGGTGGGCTGCACGCTGTCTTCCTTCTTTCCGGTGCATCCGAGGAGAGCCAGGCTCACCAGCAGCCGGCAAGCGGCCTCCGACCACGCCGCAGTTTGGATCGACATCGACCTGTAGTCCGGTCAGGCGGGCCTCCGTCTGCGTCCTGCCCCCTGGTGTGCGGGCTTCAAGCTTGTCGGGGCGACTGGTGATGCCGGTCCCGCGCGTTGCGGAGCTTTTCCGCGGTCTCGTGGGCCTTGCTGGCAGCGATGCTTAGTGGTCCGGGTCGTAAGTCCTTCGGGGGTTATGCGGCCAGGGCGAGTGCGGCAGGCTGGTGATCGCAGCCGGCGGGTTGTTGGAGGTTCTGCTCTTTCTGTTCGTGTCGCTCGATCCGGGCC
>Ga0307515_10015310_pt1 | contig 14138 bp, 2 predicted proteins | sample 17_EM_MG_FD_194513 | JGI IMG/M metagenome (GOLD analysis project Ga0307515, IMG submission 194513) | Populus trichocarpa ectomycorrhiza microbial communities from riparian zone in the Pacific Northwest, United States - 17_EM | ecosystem: Host-associated > Plants > Roots > Unclassified | place...
AAGACCCGAAGGAGTTATAATTGGAGATACTCGCATTAAAAGGGTGCTAAAGAAGGTAGAAAAGAATAAGGATCTCACTAACTAAGTTATAAAGATTAGACTTAAAGAATAGAAAAATAAGGCTTAACAACGACAGGACAAGAGTTAGGAAGTTAAGATTAAGGGAGAAGCTAATGCGATATTCTTAGAATCGTATTATATAGGTTAAATCTATCCACTAAAGCTATCGACTATTCTTAACTCAGGAGCCACTCTCTATATCTTTAATAACCTCTCTTATTTCTATAACTTTAGGAAAGCTTTAAGACTTAAATACGTTATCACCGGCAGCTTAGAAGTACCTATACTAGGCTATAGCGATATTACTATTAAAGTTACAAAACCAGATAAGAGTAAGGGAATCCTACGTCTTAAGGACGTTACCTTTTATATAGACTTTAATATAAATCTAGTGTTGTTCCGTCTACTTTAAAAATAAGGGTACTACTGGGATAATAAAGAAGAGAATAATCTTTTAGTTTAAAAGGATAACTTAGTTCTATGTTAAATAGAAGAACGTTATAGATAATAAACTATTAAATACGTCTAATTAGAAAGTCTATTAGCGTTTAATATAAGCTAAATACTACGCTAAAGGAAGCGCAGAGTATTGTTAAGAGACGCTTGTCTAGATTTAAAAGGAGATATATATTTATAGTATCTATGTCTAGGTTATCTAAGACCTATAAGCCTTTATTATTTAAGTCTTAACGCCTTAGAAGTTAAGCTTTAAGGCCTAAAGACGATGGAATATTAATATTACAGTCTCGCCAAAATTAAGCGTTAGGTTTTAAAAAGGTTCTTAAAACAAAAAATTAATAAACCCTATCTTAACCTCTATATTAACTAGACTAACCTTAAAAAAACGTATGCTAGATTCGTATAAGTTATGCTTATTTACAATACCTACTTAGAAAGATCCTTCCCGTACTTTATAATAACGTATAATAAGAAGAAGGAGACACTATAGGTGCTTAAAGATTTCGTTTAGTGAATTCGTTTAAGGTATAACCTTAAAGTTAACACTATTAGATTAGACAACGAGCTAGGAAGAAGGAGAACCCTTAAATGGCTACGGACTTAAGGGATTATATTTAAGTCTTTAGCGCTATATACTTAAGCCTAGAACGGTACCGCTAAACGCTTAGGGGGTGTAATTATTAAGAGAGTATAAGTAATAAGAATTGCTGCTAATCTACTATACAACCTATGGAACGAGATAGTTAACTATATAGTCTACCTTTAAGATTAAACGCTATGGGAAAGTAACGGTTAGATATCGCTATATAAGAGGTTTTATACCTTCCTAGCTAATAGAAGATTAAGAAAGCCGTAACTAGCGTACCTAAAAGCCTACGGCTATAGGGCGTACGCGATGACGTCGGACGCCTAGTTAAGGAAGAAAAGGCTAAGTAAGCTAGATCCGCGAGCCCATATCAGTTATCTTATTAGCTATAACTCTACTAATATTTATAGGATCTGGATCCTATATAAGGGTATCGTTATCTCTATAAGGGATATTATCTTTAATAAAAAGACGTTCTTTAACGGTAAGCGAACGGATATTTTAGAGGACCTATACGCTAAATTAGATATATTAATTAAGAAGATTTAACTACCTAATACCTAAACTAAGAATAAGGTCCTTCTGGAAGATAATAAAGAAGTATTTAAACCAACAATTTAAGAGGAAGACGACGACGTTAATAAGCCAGTTTAAGCCTTTAATAAGTTAGTAGATCTTAAGCTTATAAGAGCTCTTAAAGATATATACTGTATACTACCTCTAATAGAAGAAGACAAAGAATCTCTATATACCTTTTATATCGAGTATCCTACAAAGTCAGATATATAAGGTACTGATTAAGACGTCGCTTATTAAGCAGAAGATACGTTTAACACTTAGGGGGTGTCCAATAACTTAGTTAAAGACTTATTTAAGGAAGCTAGCGATAATAGGTTTAAAGACTTTGTTACTAAAAGGATTACGTTAGCCTATTACGGCACCTTCTTAGCAGGAAGAAAGTTTAACCTTAATAGTTAACTTAATAATAGTAAGCTAAAATTAGGCAAAATACGCGATGTTAGATTATATAGGAAGAACCTACCTCTACTACCCTAGTTAATCCGGAACCTTAATACGTATCCTCTTTAAGATTAATTCTAAGAGGCTTAATAAGCCTATTTCCAATCTTATTATTAAATAAGGTCGTTTTAAAAAACAGATAAGAAGTACGTAAAGGGATAGTAGGTCCTCAGCTTAATATAGGTGTTTATCTATAAGACGGATAAGTATAGATTTCTCCAGAAATGTAAGGCACGCTTAGTAGTCTGTGGAAATTAATAGGTCCTAGGAGACCTACCTATAAGAGCTACTATATTAGCTAGTATAACCTTCTAAACCCTTATAGCGATTACTGCAAAATTTAACCTAGAGACGATATAGATAGATATAGTTAATGCGTTTATCTATTACGATTTTAACGAGGTTGTCTATATAAAGCTACCGCTAGGGTTTAATAAAGGAAAGATAGATAAAGTACTGCGCTTAAGAAAAGCCCTATACGGACTATAATAATTACCACTATTATAGCAGAAGAATCTTACGAGTTTATTAAATAAATTAGGTTTTAAAGAAGTACCCTAGGAGCCGTGTGTTATGCTAAAAGGTAGAATAGTTATCTTCTTCTATATTAACGATATTGTCTTTTACTACTAAAAGATAGATAAGAAGAAAGCTTAAGAAGTAATTAAGGAGCTAAGCAAGGAATACCAGATAAGTACCCTTAGCGAGCTAAAATAGTTCCTAAAAATCTATATGCTATACAATTGTAGCTAGAGGCTCCTATAGCTATCCTAGGAAGCCTATATTAAGAAGATAGCTAATTAGTATAAGATAGATCTTAGAGGGCGTCTTTTAGATACTCCTATGGCAGAATTGGAACTCCTCCCTACTAATTACCGTATAATCCGTCTAACGCGTCCATCCCCTAATATAGACCTATTAGTCCGTTTTATATCTCTACTAGCTTCTATAATACTATATTAGAGAAAACTGGGTTTAGTACTTTATGCAGCTACTATAACGCGTCTAGATATTGCCTTTGCAGTATTACGGCTAGTAAGGTTTAATTAGGACCCAAGCTAAGAGCACTAATAAGCAGTAGATAGAGTTATCTAGTACCTATATAGCATGAGGAGCAGAGCAATCTACTATAGAGGAGATAAGGAAGGAATAAACGGTAGAGGGAGAGATAAAGAAATACGCGACTAAGGATAAGATGACGGAGACGGTAGAAGTAAAGCGTAATTATTTATCTATACTAGCAACGCATTATTTATGGACAACTCCGTTAATAGAAAGAGCTCGTAAGGATATATTATAAAGCTATTTAGGGGGCCAATTGCCTAGAGAGCAAATAAGTAGGGTATGGTTATAACGTTAAGTATAGAAGCCGAGCTATTAGCCCTATTATAGACAGTAAAGGAAGCTATCTTTATTAGTAGGCTGTTTAAAGTAATAACGTTATAACTAAACGAGCCCTTAATTATTAACTGCGATAATATCTAGACGCTTTAACTAATTATAGAAGACACGGTAAAGCTAATTACGAAGCTCTAATACGTTAACATCTATTAATACTAGCTATATTAGGAATACGCAAAGAAATAAGTACAATTTCAATAGATAGCGACGAAGGAGATAATCGCTGATGGATTTATAAAGGCCCTGCCTAAGTAGAGGTTTTAAAGCTTTATTAATATAATTAGGATGGTGAATATTAAGGAGCGGCTAAATAAGGAGAAGTAACTAGAGGACCTAAGGGAGAATATTAGAGCGAGACGGAAGGATTTAGATAAGATTATAGTTTAATTAACGCGTTAACGGACACGAGAAGGTGGTTAGCTTTAACCTTAAAGAGCTCGAAGCTAAGGGAGTGTGTTAGATAATCTGTATTCTCTGTGGCGTAGGACGTGCACGAGTTACGTGTATGGGGCCCGTGCTTTGTAAATATCTTTATCTAAGCCCAGGGGCCCTAGGTCAAGACACGATCGAAATCATTAATTAATCAACCTATTTTATTAATAAATAGCTCTATATAAACTATCTGACAATAAAGGCAACGGGCGAAAAAAACCGTCCATTTTAATTTGTTGCGTAAGCGAGCATTTTTATTAGCGAACCCCACCAAACTTAATTAATTATTACTATCTCCACTATAGGAAAGCACGCTACTAACGTTAATAAAGCTGTCTTTTTAACTTACTTACTTTACGTTTACCAAGCTAAAGCCGCATAGAAAGTAGAGCTTACTAAATTAACTATAACAGATATTAAAAATGCCGCGGCTAATATGCAAATTAGGTATAATAAAGAGGGGCTTAATCTACCTTTAATCTAAGAGTAAGTGGAGTAGATTAAACATAAAGAAGGCTTTAGAAGGTCTGGGAAGATTATAGATAAGGAGGTAATTAAGCTAATAGAAGCTTGTACGTTAAACAAGATATAAAAAAAGAAGTTTTAATATATTATATGTGACGGCTTATATAAATGCCTCTAAACCGAAGCTTGTAGAATGCTATCTTATAAAGATACTAAGCTAAAGAGAAGGAAAAGGGGTCGCTAGGACCGATGTAAACAAATATATAAGGTAAGCCGTTAAGGCGCTAGCTTTGGGCGGGCCAATTATAAATCGGCAGAATATGGCAGAATTTAGTAGGTAACGTGCGATAGCGCCGTTATATTACCCCCCTCTTTAAAAGAATGCCTGCCTTTAGGCTTAGTTAGAAATAGGGTAGTACTAGGCTTATAAAATATAGGATTATAAAATATAAGATAAGGAGAAAAAAGGGGATATAAGTGTGTCTGGACTAAGTATAAAAAGGCAATTATAGGTTAAGTAGAAGTACTAGGCTAGAAAAAGTAGCTACTAAAAGTCTTAGTATAGATCTAACTAATTAAATAACTTTAACCGGCGGTTAAAGTTCCTAGATATCTAAATTTTTACGGTACTAGTAGAAAACGGCAGAATTTGGCAGAATTTGGCAGATAGCTATCTTAGGGCTTTAGGGCGTTCTTATCCCGATACTCCTCCGGCAACTTATTATTTTTATTATACTAATATTTTATTTACTTATCTAGGTACTTTAGGGGTTTAGGTACGTTAGGGTATTAGTTATAAAACTTTTTAAGCTTTTAGGGGTAGCTTATAAAGTTCTATATAAGGTACTAGGTTAGGTCCAAGTTATAGGCCTTCTATTAGATATGGTATTTTAATATTCCCTATACTATCTTATAGGCTAGTATTTTGCTAACTTCCTATTTATTATCGCCGTTTACTTAAATTAGTAGGGGAGGCTCGTTCTTTTATCTAGGTAATAGGTTATTTATAGCTTTTTATAGCTTATCTAGCGAGAAAATAGGGCGTACCCTAATTAAGTCTGGGAGCCTTATCTTATATAAGTCGCCTATTTTTTTAAGAACCTTATACAGCCCTGCTATCTAGTAGTCCAGCTTATAGCTAGGTTGTTTAGTTTTCTAATTTTTATTATAACTTAGACTATATCGCTAGGGGCAAAGTTAGGCTCTTAGCGTTGTTTGTTTGCCTACTATTCTATTAATCTTTAGGCTTTTTTTAGGTTCTTATAGGCTACCATCTAGGCTTCCTCCAAGCGTTTATCGTACTATTGGGCCTTACTATATAATAGCTTTTCTTATATATTTTAGGGTCCCTCTAGCCTTTTTTAGTTGAAGTTTATATAGGGTAAGTATCCTATTTCTAGCTAAATTGGGGCGAACTCTATAAAGTTATAGGGTAGAGTTGCTTAGGCGTAGTCTATTAAGGGTAGTAGTTTAGACTAGTTATTCTAGAAGTAGTTAATAAAGGGCCTAAGCCTCTAGTCTAGGTACTAATTTATAATCTCTGTCTAACTATTTATCTAGGGGTAGTAAGCTATAGAAAGCTTTAGCTTAATATCTAGGATTTAAGTAAACTTATTTTAGAAAGCTAATATAAACTATAGCCTATAATTAGATATAATAGTATCTAGTAGTCCGTAAATTTGGTAGATATAGTAGATATATAGCTAGGCTACCTCTTTAGTATTAATATTCTTATAATAGGGAATTAAGAACGAGTGTTTGCTAAAGTGGTTAATTATAACTATTACTATATTATATCCGTTACGGTCTATAGGTAGTTTATAAAAGTTTATGGGGATATATTACTAAGGGCGCTCTAGTATTAGGAGTGGCTTAAGTAGTCTTAGGGTTTTATCTTATAGGGTTATAGCTCTCTAGCAGTCCTTATAGTTCCGTATATATTAATTAATATTCGCGACTATTCTTAGCTAGTAGTAGCGGCAGTTAATAATTTTATAGGTTTTATTCTTACTGGGGTATACTATAGAGACTTAGTAATAGGCTTCGTGGATTAGTTCTATCTATAAATGTTAATGTTAGGGACTATAAGCCGCTCCTAGTATAGGAGTAATCCTTCCTCCGTTTTAAAATTAGGGTCTTTTTTTACGGCTTAATCGCGGAGGGCCCTTAGGGCGTTAACCGTGCGGTTTATAGTTAGGAGGCGGTTAATTAGCCCTACTAGTTCGTCTAAAGACTCCTTTATTAGTGCTAGCCTATCCTATTAGGAGTCTAGCTCCTTAAGAATCTATTGGTTAAGCTATTCTAGATAAAAGAGGGTACGCGTCCAATATTAGGTCTTTAGCTTATCCTAAGGTCCTACGTTTTATTCTCTTTAGGTTAGGGTATTAGCCTTAAAGTTTTACTTACTAGAATAATATATAATCGTAAAAAAGAATTAAGAGAGTATTTTAGCCTACTAGGCTTATTATTCTATAAGCTGCTTTATAGTTATAAAGTACTTTAGGGCTTTATAATCTATATATATCTTAATCCGGGAGTTTATACCTTTAAGCTCTACGCGTTATTAGAAGAGTAATTAAATAATAGCTAGTATTTCTTTATTATATACTTTATAGTTATACTTAAACATGTTTATTATTTTTAAGAAGGTAATAGGGTACTATTCGCCGTCTAGATATAACTGTAATAGGATTTCCATTACAACCCTATTAGAAGCATCCGTTTTTAGCATTAATTTAAGGTCTAGGCTATAGTAATAAAGAATTAGGGAAGAGATAAGCCAATCCTTTATCTCTTTAAAGGCCTTTATATAGTTATTATTAAAGACAAAAGGTGTGTCCTTCCTAGTTAGTTATATAAGAGGTTTTACTATAATTTTATAGTTATAGATAAACTAGTGGTAGAAGTTATAAAAGCTAAGGAAGGATTAAATTCCTTTTACTGTATAAGGGGGCTTTTAGTTACGAATTACCTCTACCTTTTTAGGGTTAATCTTAATTCCTTCTATAGTTATAATAAACCTAAGGTATTTTATACGTTTTACCCTAAACTTATATTTCTTAATATTAACTTATAAGCCTATATTCCGTAGTCTCTCTAGGACCTTCTTAATATAAACTTAATACTTAAGTTCGTTATCTAAGTATATAAGAATGTCGTCTAGGTATACTATGCAGAATTTGTTAAGGTAATTAAAAAGAACGTTATTTATATACCTTTAGTATATAGCCAGTTCATTTATTAGTTTAAAAGGAAGGACTTTATATTTATAGGAACTATAATAGGTACGGAATGTTGTTAAATCTTTAGATATAGTAGTAGTATAATCTTTAATTAACGTCTAATACGGATCCTACTAGCCTACGCAGACTACTCCGCACAGGGGGGAAAACTTATATATTTACAGGAAGAAAACCCCTGCAGTTAGGGGAGGAAAAACCCTATAAGCAGCCTTAGTAGAATAAAAAACCCCAATTTACTATATTTGTGTATAGCAGTGGCCCTATAGGCCTACAGCACGTCCTCCTCTATAGATGTTTTAAACTCCTTAGGAACTACTACTTCCTTCTCTAGCTTATCCAAAGCTAGGGTTTACTACGTCCCAGCTAGGCCTTGCCGATCGATTGCCGTGTACTTGCGCTTATTGTTACTCTTTCCCATATCTTAACCGTCCCCTATATACTATCTCTTATTAACTATTACCATATACGCCTTGCCTCCCCCCCCCTAGAGCTATTAAAGGCGTAAGGGAGATTTATCCGTTCTAACTACCGTAATACTAACAGCGGGATATATTGTATTTGGGTATCTTTTATGCTTAGGCCCCAGCTAGGCCCTCTCTAAGGGTTACCACTCCGTTAAAAGGAGATAAGGAAAACCGTAGGTCGCAATCCAGGCTGCGGTGGTATTACGGTAGTAATAAAATGGCGAGTGACTATATGCTCCGCGGGCGATCGCTCTAAGGGTTAAGAGGGGCCGTATATTTGCTCGCTGCTCGTTTATTCGTCAATATAAGGTCATTAATACTTTTAATTGGGGGTTAGGGGACGTTGGATTCTATTTTATATCCGCGAGGGTTAAATAGGAGCGTAGTAGTTATCTACTATAAAGGGGGTAACCGTTAGTAGTGGTTTTCGAGATCTCACCATCCTATGTAAAAACTTTTCACTACCCCCTATAACATTTCGACCACTACTACAACGACCTCCTACCCGCAGCTGTGTGACGTCTCTACGTTAGCTCTGCTGAGTCTAAAGACTAGTAGGTTTGTAGGCCTCACTATATATAGGTGCAGAGTCCGATTTTAAGGACCAAATCTTTAAATATAGGGTTTATCCTAATTTAGTAGAAAGCTTAGCAGATATTAAGTTTGGTAAAGATCTTTACCTAGCTTAGATATATAAGGGTCTCGTTAAGTAAAGGAATAGGATACCGGTCCTTTTAAGTAATAGCGTTTAGCTTTTAATAGTTAATATAAAAACAAAGGCCTCTATTAGGCTTTTTTACGAATAAAATAGAGGAAGTAAAAGGGGCTTAATTTAGCTTAATAAACCCTTTATTTAGGTTATTAATTAAGTACTATTTTATTACTTTTAGCTTATCCGTTAATTATTAGTAGAGGGAATTATAGCTTAGCGAGTTATTGGCTTCTAATTAAATCTTATAATTGTATATCTGGTAAGGGGGTAACTTATTAAAGGCCACTTTTAAGAATATATCCTTATAGTCTATATAAATAGTAAAAAGGAGGCATTTAACTAGTTCCTTATTAGTTAATCTTATATAGGCTTATTATAAAGACCTTATTATCCTTCTGGTATATATTAAAGTGGGACACTCTAGCACTAATTATAGTAATATTTACTACTAGGGGGTTATATAATAATGGGGGTGTATATAACCTTAGGGGCTTCTAGGGTACTAGCGTTATTATTACTCCTTTTAGCTCCTGTTATATCTTTTAGAGGTTATTTCTTATATCCTATTAATACGTTCTTTTCCATACTAGTTAAATCTGTGTAATTTAAATATTATCTATATTACTGTCTACCCCGCTTTTATATATAGAGTCCTCTTTAGATATAGCGCTTTAGAAAAGTATCTTTATTAGTATAAAGTTCTTTCTAGCTTCGCGGCGGGCGTCTTTTTAAATAAAGGCTAGGTTACGGGCCCGGATATCCTACTAGTAGATAGGGTTAGCCTTTATAGCTAGTATCTTATGATTAGTTCGGATTTCCCTAATAAAGAAGGGTAGTTTTAGTCTATCCTCCAGCTAAATAAATTATCTTTATTATATATTTAGGCAAATATTAAAATAGAATATCTATTTCTAGTTAAGGATTATATTATAAAAACCTAGGTCTAAAATGCAGAAAGAAATACTATATTAGCGTTGTTTGTTATAAGTAATATATAATTTTAAGATATAGGTAACCGGCTAACCGACTTAGCCGTTATAGCCTTTTACCTAAATAGGCTTCTCTAATTAGGTAGCTTTTATATTTAAAATTTTAGCAACATTATTTATATAGGCAGTATTTATAAAGGTAAAGCTATTTACTCTAGTGTTAATAAGGGTGGTAATATTATAGTAGGGTAAAATGGGCTAATGTTTAGTGCCTTAGCATTTTCCTATATATATTAAGCCTTCGGCTTCTCTCCTTCTCTTAATTACAACCTACTAGGAATATATTCTTTCCTTTCTTCTTACTAACTACTTTCCTACTAATTAATAATAACTAATAATTAACTAACCGACCGACCGATAGATAGATAGTACTATAACTTTCCTATCTAAGAGTGGTTATACCCTCCTATATATTTTATAGCATTCTACGTAGGGATAATAGTAAGCTCTTTAGATTAGAAGTCGGGCATTTTATATATAACTATATACATGTAGGAACATACTATTGTTATAGAAGAACGACTAGCTATGGAAAAACGACCAGCTATAAAAGAACCGCCAGCTATAGATAGATAAGACGGTAGAAGAGAACTAGGCAGTATTGCACAGTAAGGGGAACCAGGTGGTCCCTAAATAGAAAGACTAGAAAAGACGGGACAGCTAGACTTTATATATAGGCTAAAGAGTAGTAATAGGAGGTAAAAGAGTGTCTTAAAAAATTATAAGTAAGGACGTCTAGCGAATAGGCGAGCTAATTAGACGACTTTAACCGGTCGGAATTACCTAATATCTTACTACTATATGCGCACGAGCATAGCTAGAGCTTTATTAAATATGCAGAGACAATAAGTAGCTAAGGGCTAACGAGATCTAAGGTATCTAGCGGTAAAGGAAGTTAGCGCTGCCCTTTAGGAACAGAAGAGAGAATATTAAGAAAGGTTGTAAGTATATAAGATCGGATCTGTCCTTAAAAGCTTCCTATTTTAGCTTAGCTTTATCTTCTTTTAAGTTATTTAGATTATATTAGTGGTAGCTATAGAGGCGTTTTATAAAGACGTAAATATAAATAAAAGCCTAAGGCCTAGTAGTACCCTACTACGCGGAGTAACGGTAGGCTAAAGTAGATGGACGTATCAAGACCTAGTAGCTGTAGATAATGAAAACTCTGTACTTTCTTAGGGAGACCCCTCTTTAGGCGTTAAGAAGCAGGTGCTTTTTATTAGGGATACAGATATATAAGTAGACTAGCCGCAGTATACACGTATTAAAGTACTATTAGGACAGCTATCTGGGATACCCTTACCTTAGGCAGCTATGCAAGCAGACTAACCGTAGTAGTTACCTGTTTAGGTAGTAAGGGAAGTATACCACATGTTTGTTCTAATAGTAGTAATACTAGATCCTTTTAGGCACGGGGTTTTATAGTTTAACGGAAAGAATATCTTTAGGTTTATTAAGGACTATAAGGGCATATATTAAAGGTACTATATAGGCAAAGACTGCAGGCTTACGTATCTCTTTAACTATTATAAGGATATATACGCGGAAGCCATTTAGATGATGCCGGAATTTAAATAGGATAACTAGAGCCGACTAGTGACTAAACTCTAAGCTAAATATTGAGCTAAGGACTACTACTAATATATAGAGATAAGAGACTTCGTGGAAGCTTTTATTTGAAAGTCTATAGAATAGCTAGGCGAATTGCGTCACTATGTATAGGATTTTACTACTATCTTAGCTAAAGCGGTAGCTGTAGGAAATCTTACTAAGTAAAAGAAGGGGCAATAGTTTATATAAGGACTTCCTATTAAATACCGCAAGTATATAATGGAAAAGATAGGAGCCGTAGTAGACGAGCCTAGTACCCTTATATTTAAAACACTAAAGGAGGCCGTAGAGTTAAGAATAGTGGCTGTAGAGAGCGCTGAGCGAATAGCTGTTCTTTTAAAAAAAGATGTCCTAAATATCTAGCTTATATAGAAGCTATAGCAGTAAAGGGATTAGCTTAACTATAGGAAAAAAGGAAGACTTTTTAACCTAGCTAGGCTAGGTGTACACGGAGGAGCCCTAACGCGGCAGTAGCCACCTACTACGGATTAGGAAATGGACGAAACGGTAGGGTAGCTAAGAAGTCTAAAATTAACTAAGATAGAGCTTACGGCAGCTATACGGTTAATACCACTCCTTAATTAAATATAGAAGGATCTAAAGAAGCTTATAACGCTTTTAAATTAAGCCGTAGCTTAAGGCCTAGCATAAGGATATAGCCTAGTACTAGGATATAAAGACTGGCAGAACAGCACCTAAGCTCCCTTTACTCTATAAGACTTTCAATATCTATATAATTTTTAATATCCGTAAGACTATTAACCTCTATAAAACTCTTAATATCTATAGGATTCTACTACCTTTAGATAACCGTAGTGGGATATATAGGGTTAGTAAGGTACGTAAGGGCAAGGCTAGTAGACCTGTTTTAAATATAAAGAAAGTTACCGTTTTACTAAATATAAGTATTAAGACTTAAAGGATCTTATTTAGTAAGGACTTATATATCTATCTAATTAAGGAAGACTAGTAGCTAGGATGCGCAAATAACCTAGGTTTAAACTTCCGTAGCTTAGCAATAAAGGATAATTAAGAGGTATTAAAAACTAGCTTTATATATACTAAGGAGCAGACCTAAATAGACTAAGGAAAGAATAGATATAGTAATAGGCCTTCTATAACGGAGCAGCGCTAAAAATTAATAATAAGAAAAGTATAAACTGGGGGGACTACTATTAAAGTTATATAACCTTTAGAGATAGTAGAACAGCCGCTAAGCCGTAGGAGAATAATATATAACTAGGAGATTATATATAGATTAGGTTACAGCCTATAGATAAGGCAGCTAAAGCTAGGGAGGACTACTATTAGAATTATCTAACCCTTAAAGACGGTTATTAGAGATAGACGCTTAAAGCTATTAACCCGTAGGCTCCGCAGTAGGCTCTATAATAGGCTCCGTAGTAGATATAAGATATTTAACTAGGGGATAGTTAAGTTCTAAGGTAAGGGAGGGGACGTAGGTAACGGCCGTGTAAAAATATTTCTATTTGTCTCCTTAATTACTATATTTCCTAAAGCTCCTTTTTTATTTACTTTCTTAATTATAACGCGTTAGGACGCGTTAGTTACAACAACCTACTATAGAGATATTAGTTTAGCTCACCGCCCGTTATTAAGTTAATAGCGATTTTTTATCCCAGGGATGGAAAATCCTAATTGGTCTATTTAGCAGTAAAGCTAGCAGAACTCTACACCGCCCCTAAAATTTAATAATACGCTAGCTATATAATAAGAACGGCACTAAGAGCCTTAATTAATTATATAAATATAAAGCTAATTATATAGATATAGAGCCAATTATATAATGTAGAGCTAGATATAAAGCCGTATATAGAGCCTTAATTAAACAACTATATAAAAGCCGTAACTGGTTAAAGAGTTAAATTAAGCTAGAGCCTTAATACTAGTACATTACGTTACTAAATTAAATTAGTTAAATGCCGTTAAATTAGAGCCTTTAGCCGGGCCGACCTTATTCCTTATTTAAACGATAAATGATTATAGTACAACTGCTACTGCTATCTAAATTTAGTACTGCGCTAGCTATATAATAAGAATAGACACCGCGGTAAGGAAGGGACCTATATAAAGGCAATAGCACAATATTAGTAATAAAGCACTATGGAAATGGTAGAGTAGTATATAAAAAGGCACTATAAGAGATTGTATATAGGGCATGGCTAACCACATTAAGCCTAAGCTATCTTTATGCGACTAAAGATAGGATAAAGCCGTATCTGGCTAAGCTAGTAAAGGGCCTTATTAGGGATTATAAAGGAAACGGGAATTGGACGTATAGGAGCTAGCGCTTTTCCTTAGAGGTTGTCTAATAAAGGACTATATTATGGATATAAAGCTAAGGGATATGTAATAAAAGTAGTTATAATAGCTAAGAAGCTGGCTCTACTGGGTAGGCGTCCCAGTAGGTAGCCCGAGATGCGAATGTGGCTGGCCAAGACAGACACCAAAACACGTAATACTATTATGCCCCTTACGCACCAACCGAGGAGCAATGCTCTTAGCAGCTGGCACAGAAAACTATAATACACTGCTCTCAACACAAAAAGGTCTCAAGGTGGTTACCCAGTAGCTTATTAGCCAAAATGTACTAAACCAGTTCCGGGTTGCAAGGGAAATGGTAATAGAAGGCAAGGGGGCGGGTATTAGGCGCCCCCTGATAACTCTACAGTAGTA
>Ga0307515_10015312_pt1 | contig 14137 bp, 1 predicted proteins | sample 17_EM_MG_FD_194513 | JGI IMG/M metagenome (GOLD analysis project Ga0307515, IMG submission 194513) | Populus trichocarpa ectomycorrhiza microbial communities from riparian zone in the Pacific Northwest, United States - 17_EM | ecosystem: Host-associated > Plants > Roots > Unclassified | place...
AGCTACGGGGCCGGCATTCTTTAGATTGGCTTTATAAGAATATCTAACTGCTAGCTCTTAGGGCGGGGGAGGGAGGGAAAGGCTCTATATTAAATAGTATATATATATATATAATACTATCTCACTATAGGACTACTATAGTGACCGAGACGCCTTAATATAGGACTATACTGCAGTAACCGAGACGTCTTAATATAGGACTACTGCAGTGACTAAGACGCCTTAATATAAGACTATACTATAGTAACCGAGACGCCTTAATATAAGACTATACTATAGTGACTAAGACGCCTTAATATAGGACTATACTCTAGTAACCAAGACGTCTTAATATAGGACTATATTATAGTAACTAAAACGCCTTAATATAGGAATGGCACGCGTTTGGGTGTTTAAAATTTAGAGTAATATTACGCGACCGTCCAGAAGTACCGATCTAACTTAAATTATATACCTTTTCGCCTAAAATCGCGTGTAAAGGTACTTGGGGGCGGTCGCTGCGCGACCTCGTACGGGGTTCGCGCCAATTATCAGCAGGGGTGGCCCTAACCTCGTATTAACCTGGGCCGTAACCGAGCCAAATGACCCCCCCTAATATGTGATAGGTATAACGGGCAGATAGGGCCACCTATTATAACTATCTTGCGGATTTACCTCTATGTTAACGGATAAAGGTAGTATAACGCCCCCTTCCTTATTACGGACCTAGGTAGCCATAATATAATCTTAAGGCGAAAATAGCTAGCCTATTTAGGCTTATAGCTTAATATACGGAGTAGATGGCTTATCTAGCCTAAAACCCTACCCCTAAAGAAATTCCTATAAGAGAAGCCTAACGAATTTGGCGACAAGTAGAAGTCCTATTATACTTCCTCTTAACCCTTTCCTACTACACCAGTAGAGGTATATAATCCCACTTAGTAGATTGTAATAAATGGAATAAGCGCTAAAGAGTATACACTAGATATTATTCTTTAACTCTTTAATATATAAATCTATAAGCCTACTAACCTTAAATATAACTAGTACTTGCTTAGGATGCGAGTATTTAAGCTTAAAAAGAAACTTATAAAGTTTAGGGTTATTATTATATATTAGTTATCCTTTATTAGTAATATAGTAAATAAAATCTTCTACCCATATTAAGGGACTTAAGAGATTATTGTAAATTATATAGAGCTCGGAAGAGGTTAAGCTGAGAGAGATAAAAGTATGGGTTTTAGAACGTAGATAAACCACTAGGCGTTCTATAGGCGTTCTATAATTTCTTATTAAATTTCTACTTTATTTTTCTATATAGCATTGCACTTATAGAGTCTTGCCTACTAAATTACGCCAAATCCTAAGTTCTCTATTATCACTTAATGATCTATTATCGTTACTCCGGCTCGGTTTATTAATATTAGTAGTATCAATTTGCCCTTCTACTAGGTCACTCTAGCGTAATCTACTAACAGGGTAGCCAAAAGTCTGCAGCTTATTACTATCATTTAAAACTACCGTCTCTTTATTACTATCTTTATTACTATCCTCTTTCTATTCTTAATTATAAGATATAAAATATATAACGCTAGGGTAGTATATATAGATTATCTACTAAGCTCTTCCTATAGACCTATAAGAATTATTAGCAATCTAATTTAGGTTTGTCCGAGGTATATATATAATAGGACTTATTTAATAAGCATAGAAAAGAACTATATTTTAGTAAGGCTTAGTATCTAGGGAAAAGCTAGCTTAATTTAAGGATATTTAGAGGTAGGGCGAATGCCACCTTTATAATATTTCCTTTACTATTTAGCTGAGCTAAGACTAAGTTTAAAAAGGGAGATTAATATTACCTAAATAAGGCGAAGTATATTAGCGGCCCCTTTACCCTAAAGCTAGCGCATAATATCCGTTGGCTATAATTACTTCTTACTTAGTGTACTATCTATGCCTAAAAGTGTAGGCTACTAGACTAAATCTAACGGTGGCAGTTTAAATTAAAGGAGGTATTGCTAGGGGTAATTATTAGCTAAGCTGTTACTAAATATAAATACCTAACTAAAATATATTATATTAGTGCGGAAGAACTAACGTACCAGTCTCTAGCTTTATAAGCAGTGCTTAGCTATTATTACTTATTGGATTATAAATAGTCTTAATACTCTAGCTCTTATTAGCATTAATATAAAGAAGCTTATATAAATACCGTATACTTTAATGGCTAGAGAAGTTTATATAAATTTATTAACTAGGATCGTGTAAGTTACTTTAAGATTAATGTTTCCGCCTAAATCTATATAACGTAGGTAAAAGCAATACCGCCTTTTAAGCGCTGTACTACGGTTTCTAAGGCATGTAGTATAGGTAAGGAGTTAGGAGATAAAGCTGCGGCGTATTTAGCTACCTCTAACGTAACTAAGAAGAAGTTTAAAAATATAGTTCCTACTCTATCTAGAACTAGATAAGGGCTTCTATATACTAGTATTTAGGGGTAACCCTAATAGTTAATTATCGTTTAAAGTTAATAATTTGGCTAAGCTAAGTTTTACGCTTAGAATTAAATAGGGGATTTATTTAATATTATAAAGAGGGGCTTAGATACTAGATGCTAGTAAAGGTATTAGCCCCTAAAATACCCAGAAGCTATAGGCGGTAAAGAAATTATTCTATAACTATTAATATAACTTAGTATTATGGCGAAGCAGCTTATATAGTTTAATACTTTTAGATTAGAGCTATACTTCTAGCGTTAGTCCTATAAGAGTATAAAGGGCGCTATCGCGCAGTTTTTTTTGCTCTACAGCACTTATAATTCTTAATTCTTTTATACTGGCCCTAAGCTCTTACTAGCCATACTTTCTCTAGTTAAGGACTATTTATAGCCGTCTAATTCTAGATAGGTAGGAATACTATCTTTATCTACCTAAACATCCGGAACGGAAATTTCGTATCCCTATAATACCTAAGAGCATAAGGATGTATATATCTTAGGAGTAGACTATATAGAAAGCTATAGTAAGACCAGCCCTATATTTTAAGTTTAGCTTATTAATCTTCTTACCTAATAATAGGCTTATCTAACCCCGTAAATATAGTTACTAATATTAAGCACGTTTCTCTAATGCCTCCTAGTAAGATAGCCGGATAATTATAGATCTTTTAATTACACTAATAGCTAAGTAGGTAATAATAAAGCCCACTTTACGGATGTTTCTAATAACAACTTAGATTATAAAAGCGAAGATAAACAGCCTATTAGATTTTTAAGAAGACCAAACTAAATTTTAGAAGGCGTAACTAAAAACGGTACACTTAAATACTAGGTAGAGTAAAAGCTTAGGCTAACGAGCATTAGAGCCGCGGAGAGAAATAAGAATTTAACTTATTGCTCGGTTTACATTATAGATAGAGTGGCAGTTTTATGCTAGAAGCCTACTAAAGAGCCTATAACTAACCTAATGTTCTATAAACTTCGATCTTATTATAAAAAGAACCTTAGTAAGTTTATTAAGCATATTATAAGGTTCTAAGAGCTTAGAGAGGCGCTTAAGAAGAAAGATAGAAAAACACTCGTAGCTTTAGTAGATTAGAGTAAAATATAAAAGGGACTTAGATTAACCCCACAAAACGCCATTAATAAAAGTAGTAAAAAAGAGATTAATGGCGAATCTTTAAAAGCAAGAGAGAAGTAGAGATTACCCCTAAATACATAGTATATAGGCTTAAATAATTTAGGAACAGAACTTTCTCCTATAGTACTTTAATAGTTTTTAAACAATCGCTAAGTATTTCTAGTTACTATTAAGCAATTTGATTATTTCCTATATATAACACGTTTCAGTCTTATTTATCCCACTATTTCTTAGGAATATCCTAATATAAGTAAGAATAGCTAAAGGTTCTAAAGGCTTTTAAGCAAGGCTTATAAAGCAGAATAATATATACTATATATGCTATATAACTATAAGGAAGAGTTTATTAAAAGGCGGAACATTAAATAGTTAGATAAAGGTTAAGCTTAGGTCTACATCCTTACTGCCGGTAAATTCCGCCTACTAAGACTACCTAGACTAGACGAGGTCTCTAAACTAGGTTAGATATACTTATTCTTAAATATAAACATTAAAAGCACTTAATAAAGGTTATAGGCTTTTATAACAGAAGCAGTTATTTTAGTACGTTTAATAGCCTAAGATAACAACTTTCTTACTAATACTTTTTAAAATATTTAAGTTAGGACTAGGACCAGATGGTTAGTACAAGCTCTATTAATTTCCTTATATTAGTGCTATTTGCGTTATCTTATCTGCTATAATAGATAAGCAAACTTACCCGCTTACTTATAACGGATCTTAACTATAGTCCCTTAAGCTAGCCGGTCTATAGAGAGCGCGCCACGCGTTTACAGATCGCGAAACAAATTTTTTACTCTAAGCTCCCTTATAGAGATCCCATCTAGTACTAGCTAGCATTTACCCCACTATTAGAAACTCTTAGCATCCACCCCATATACTATCCTATAGCGAAAGTGCGTTTAAACACTAACCTCTCCCTTTATTCGCGTTTAAAAATTAAATACCTCTTAAATAAGGGTGTAGCTAGTGCGGGTTAGCCGCCCTCCCTACTTATAGAGCGATATTTAGTACTAAATTACTTCTATTGCCGTTAGATAACAATTATAAGTACGCTTACTTAGCTAGACGTGTTTTACATTTTAGACTAAATTCTATTTATAAAATAATCTTTTTAAGGCTATACCTAAGAGATATAAGTATTAGAGCAAGCGTTATATAAGTTAGATAATTGTCCTAGTAGGAGTATTAGGGCTAATTCTACCTTGCTACGCTATACTCTAAGGCTAATCCCTAACATTACTTTTTCCTTATTTACGCCTCCTGCTTTATAAACTTAACTACTTAATATAGGGTTTAAAGTAATATCCTTAGGCTCTACGTATAAGCAGTTATTATTTATTCTTATTAAGAAAGCTATAATTATATATTAGACCCCGATGTTTACTTTAGTAAGTTTTACGCTGTTAATACCTTAGTGACAATCTGCCTAGTACCCCGCCTTTTTAGTATTAGAACATTATATAATCTATTTCTTCTACAAAATATAAATAGATATTTTTAGATATAAACCAATTAATCTTAAGGGGCCTGCTTTTCGGCTACTACTACTTTTTAAAGGTATAGAGTCCGACATTAAGTGCGAGCTCTTTTAAGCCTAGCTCTGTAGTGACAACGCTATTTCCTATAAAGCTTTATTATATATATAGGGCAGTATAAAAATAAGCAAATATATAAAGGTAAATTGGAGAAAACTCGGTGTTACTAAAAACCTATACTTAGCGCTTTAGTATCTACGTTCCTAAGATAGAGATAGGGTACTTTAGGTAAATGCGGTTTATATTAACTAAGGTAATAAGAAAGAATAAGGATACTAAGTTTAGTAAATAGGAAATATATACTCTTAGGCTAATTAAGTTATTTTCTAGCTAGGCTAAGCAATACTTACAATAGACGTCCTTATAGATTCTCTAAAGCAGCTTTAGGAAAAGTATATTAAACATATATATAAGGACTAGAAACTCGCGGACGGACGCTAAATAGATCTTTAGTTAGTAGTAAAACCTATTCTAAAAAGGAAGTATCTAGATCTAGAAACCCTTTAGCGTAAAGAAATAAAGTTACTCTTAGAGCGACCTTAGTTTTAAAGGGTTTGGATCTTATAAGAAGTTATAAATATAAAAGTTGTAGTAGTCTATGCCGGTACAAAATCTATCTTAGCGCGCATCTTTACCCTTACTCTATTGCTAATAGGAGTAAAACTAAAGCCTTATTGCTAAACTATCTTAGATATTATGCCGGGCCAGTTAAGGAATAACTCTTAGTAGAGCTAAAAGCGAGATCTTTATACTCTCTTAGTAAAGTTTAACGGAAGCTAAGTAACTAACCCACGGGATATAGTATACGCCTTACTTAGTATATCTTCTAATACTTAGAACACTAATAATCTGTATCTAGATTATATAAAGACCCCCTAACAAGTTGTTTATACTAGTACTTTATTCTTATTTAGCCTTTTTTAATTTTTATATAATACAATATTAAAATTCTTGCTTAATTTCACCTCCTTAAACACAGCATCTCTTAAAAAGGTTATAAAATTAGATAATGCAAGGAACGTAGCTAATTTTCTTAAGAGATAATGAGGCGAGGTAAAGATTGTAGAAGAAGTAGTTAAAGCTATAGTATAGAATACAGAGAGTAGAAAAGAAGTAATAGCGCTTCTTCTTAAATAGCGAGGAGACAAAGTTAAGATTATTGAGGAAGTAGTAAGAGCTATAGTAGAGAATTTAAAGAGTAGAACGGAAGTAATAGCGGTTCTTCTTAAGTAGTAAGTAGAAGGCTTTTAGATTATAAAAGGGCTAGTTACAAAACTAGTAAGATTATTTAGTACTAACTCTATAGCACTTCTTTTTAAGCAGCGAATAGGCGAAGTTAAGATTATAGAGGAAGTAGTAAGAGCTGTAGTAGAGAATTTAAATAGCGGAACGGAAGTAATAGCGCTTCTTCTTAAGCGGTAAAGAGGCGAAGTTAAGATTATAGAGGAAGTAGTAAGAGCTATAGTAAGGAATTTAAAGAGCGGAATAGAAGTAATAGCGCTTCTTTTTAAGCAGTAAGTAAAAGGCTTTAAGATTATATAAGGACTAGTTACGGAACTAGTAAGATTATTTAGTGCTAACTCTATAGCAGTTCTTCTTAAGTAATAAGGGGGCGAAGTGAAGATTATAGAGGAAGTGGTAAGAGCTATAGTAGAGAATTTAAAAAGCGGAATAGAAGTAATAGTACTTCTTCTTAAGTAGTAAGGAGGTGAAGTTAAGATTATAGAGGAGGTGGTAAGAGCTGTGGTAGGGAATTAGAATAGCGGAAAGGATGTAATAGCGCTTCTTCTTAAGCGGTAAGAAGGCGAAGTTAAGATTATAGAGGAAGTGGTAAGAGCTATAGTAAGGAATTTAAACAACGGAAAGGAAGTAATAGCGCTTCTTTTTAAGCAGTAAGGAGGCGAAGTTAAGATTATAAAGGGAGTAGTAAGAGCCGTAGTAGAGAATTTAAAAAGCGGAATAGAAGTAATAGCGCTTCTTCTTAAGTGGTAAGGAGGCGAAGTTAAGAGTATAGAGGGGGTAAGGGATATTATAATACTACTATAAAGCTAAAGAGCTAGAAGTAGCCCTAAAGAGAATATTTTATAAAAACTAGTATAAAATACTAAACGGGTCTAGCTGCGTAAGTATACTTATAATTTATATAATAGTAATAAAAGGATTTAGTACTAAATATCGCCATTATAAGTAGGGAGGGTAGACGACCCGCACTAGCCATACCCTTATAAGGTGTCGAATTCTATAGCCGCTTTTAGAGAGTTAAGTTAGTTAACTAGATATATAGCTAAGGTTAAGGCTAAGGTTAGCCTACCTACTAAAACCCCATATAGCCACAGGCCCAGACCTGCTTAATTAACGTAAGTAATTTTTATATTTATTTAGTTAAGGGCTAAAATTCATAACTTAACCTAACTGCTAATATTACTGGCGAAATATAGGAGTCTTAAAAGGGATAGAAGGCGCGTGAAAACACTAGTAGCGAATAATAAAAAAGCTAGAAAGGGGATTTTAAACCCTTTAACCTTTACTAATTCCTAAATAGGGTAAATATAATCTCCTATAATACTATAGGAAAAAGAAAAAAACTAAAAGTAATAGACTATAAAGTATAAGATAGTAGAGAAGCGCTATACACCGTAAATATATGGTTTTTAAAATGCTTATAACTAAAGATTATTAAGCGATAATATGGGTCTAGATATAGGATTAATTTATCCTATCTAAAAAAAGAAAGATGTTGCGTTTTAATACGTTCCCTTACTTTACGCAGGCAATAGAAAAGGGTATATACTCCCGTCTTATAGGCGCAGAAGAGATACCATTAATTTATAATCTTTATAGGGCCTGGTTTAAGTTTAACTATTAGCTCTAGACTTAGCTTTAGAGTAGGAAAGATACCTTAATTATAATTATAGATAACCTTATGCTTAACTATAGGTTCTAGTACCCGGCATAGATTAAGTAAGGCTTTAACTACGCCAATTTAATATTAGAGCTTCTCTTATGGCGTAAGTTCGGAACAGTATTAATACAAGAGTTTAGTAACACGTTTTCGTTCTAACCTGTACTTTACTTATTCTAGTTTCTACTCTTCCTTACTTATACTAACAGCTAATAGGGTAAGTTATTGTCTTAAATCTTTAGTCTTAATTCTATTAAAAAAATTAAGCTATTTTTCCTTCTATTCCTCCCTTTTTAAGGTCTTCTTTTAATTTTCTAAATCTAATACAGCTTAAGTATATAATTTATACTCTTTACTCCTAAGTGCCTATACATTTTTAAGAGTTCTATATAGTTCCCTAGTTGCTTTAAATAAGGCATTACGCCGCTAACAAAGCTCTATAATAAGTAGGTAAGTCTTTATATAAAAAAAATTAGATCTGTAACGGCTTTAGAAGCCTATAGGTTAGTATCCCAACTAATATAAGTTAGGGACTTAAAAAGTGCGTTAGTAAAAGGGCGTCTAAGGAAAGCGGCCTATATATTATATTAAATCCGCTTATTAATATAAGCCTAAAAGATCCCGGCATTTATATAACCTATAACCTATTATAATTAAGCTTAGGTTACTACTATATTAACCACCTTACTAGCTCCTTATTGAATATTATAGGGATTAAAGATCTATATTATTCCGGCTATAAAGCCTAGTCATTAAATATAGTAGAGAAAGGTATTATAGCATAGAGGTTCGTTTAAAGTATAAATCCCATCTAAGGTTAACTCTGCTTACCAAAATACTGGCTTATTTTCCTAGTCTTTTTTCTATCTAAGTCGCGCAGTTATTTAATGCGGGTTAACGCGAACCTAAAATACCTATTTAACAGACTTAAATTTAAGTTTAAAAGCATTATTAAGGATACTTAGAATAATTATATATATTATTAGATCGAAAATTAGGTCGTTAACTTTGTAAATAAAAAATATCTTACTATATCTAGGTTAGCAGTTATTAAAGAAAAAGCTTTTAAGTCAGCTTTACCGTTTATAATTCCGTTTATATCCTTTAGTAAACCGCAAATTAATCTCTATAGCGAGAAGATCTTGCTTAGCCTTAGGCTTTTAAAGGAGAATAAGGTTAATATGTTTATAGCATAAAGTCTTAACGGGTTTATCTAAATCTACATCTATCTTATCCTGGAATTCTTCATCCTTTCCGTTATCTTTATTATTATCTTTACCGCCATCTTCGCCGTTATCTTTAGTGCTATCTTTACTACTACTTTCGCTAGCTTCCATATCTCTATCCTTATTATAGTTTTTAAAAGCGTATTTAGTTACTACTTTTACATTTCTCTTAATATAGACTAATGCGCTTGGCTGGGTTGCTGTATATATACAGATAAGTATTAGAAAAGCGAGTTATAGAATCTATTACTTATTTGGAAATGTAGAGTTATCTAGGGCCTAATAGTAGTGTAAAACACGAAAAATATCGTTAACATTTATTACTAGTTTCTCTTTTATAGTCGTGTTAAGCTAGTACTCCTTAGCCAATAGCCTATTAATATACTATTATAATTAGCGGGTTTTATAGATATTTAAAGTTATTCCTATATATTATTGATTTCTACTCTAGGGCCCTCTAGCTAATCCTTTTCCGTATATTTTTAATAGAGCTACCTCTAATATTTAAATTTCTAGCGAATGCTAGTCCTTTTCCGCGATAAATAATTATCTAAAATCCATCTAAGAAAAAGCTTTATATTATTATTTAAGGGATTCCCAATAAGTTAAATAGGATGTTCTTTAATATTCTTGCAGAACCTAAAGAGTAAGCTATAGAACTATCTTAAATTAAAGGACCCTTACCTTGCCCATCAGACTAAAATCTCATTTATATTATTTGTTATTAAGGGTAAATAATTTTTCTTTACCACTCTAGCCCTCTTAATATTTTCGCGGACTTTTCGGTAATACTCAGCCGAATATTTAGGTTGAGTAGGTGGACTTCTTAGTTTATATTTAGGTATCTACCTAGGTTTACAGCTTGGTTTCTGCTTAGGTTTATAACTAGGTTTCTACTTAAGGTTTTACTTAAGAGTTTGCATTATAAGGCCGTATATTTAATACCCTATAAATAAGAAAACTACGGTAATAATGGGGTAAGACTGGAGTTCCAACGTTTAAATTAAGACGAGGTAGAGTAATTAAGCAAGCTAGATTATGGCATAAATTAGAAATTAAGGCGAGCAAAAGTATAATAGCCTTAGTATTAACGAGGTGAAGGTAGACTAATAACGCTATAAAAAAACCAAAAGTAGTACATTAATAGTGGTAAGGCTAAGCGGATAGTTGTAAAAAACTGCGGTGGGCATATCTAGCTTTATACATTTCTTAAAGACTTAGAACGCTAGGCATGTCCTATATAATAGGCAAAGCACTAACTATAATTTAGTAAAATAATAGATGGCCTATTTTTAGAATAAGGAATACGGGGCCGTACTGGTAATAGGTAATCGAATATAGAAATACGTAAGGTTAAAAGTTTTAATAGGGGAGATATATCGCTTAGGGCTTAGCGTATAGGATAAGTGCTGCTTAAAACAGCGAGTAAACCACCTAAAAATAGATGCCAGTGTCCTAGGATATAAAGTTACTCCAGTAAACAAACGCTATAAAATGCCACAACACACGCATGGAGGGCGCCTTAGTGGGTCCAAAGACCTTCTAATTCAATTAAAATCAGCTGTAATTACGCTTAGGATCTTTACTGATTTAACTTAGACTCAAATCAAGGCTAAATTGGGGGTTGCAGCCAATACTTGCAATAAAATCTACCTTAAGGCATATAATGATGCTGGAAACACCGATTTTAACGACCTTTTAGACACTCTTAGTACCAAATCAGATAGGCCAGGGCGCCCCCTAAGGGTTTAAAATGGCTCCAAAACATCTGCAGATATTAGGGCTAATATGATGCGCTCTAACATATAAACTCTAAGACACTAAATTAGGGGCTGCCGCAGTATATAGAATTCACCACCTAGGAAGGCGCCAATATAAGGAAATAGCCCACAATTACAGAGACCCGGTCTACGACTATAAGCTCGTAAAAGGAAGGCGTCTAAAGAAGCCCTTTTTAAGGCCTGAGGACAAAAGGAACCGAATTGTATACTGTATTTGGATTATTCGCCAACTCTAAAAGCAACACCCTATATATTAGGTAATAGTAGATAAAGTAAGTAAGGCCTAAGGAGGGGGCTTAGGGGCTATTTAAAAGATTATAAGGCCTGTTAGAGTTAATGTAAATAAGTACTTAATTTAGGACCCCCCTATATAGTTCAAGCTTATACTTATACGCTATTATATCCTTAGACATAAGATATAAGAGGCCTATAGTAATTTAGGTTAAGGAGATAAAAGAGTAATAAGTAGCTTCTAAATTAGACCTTATAAAGAAGAATAAAGAGGACCTTCTTAAGAAGTAGGGGTAAAGGAAAAGAGCTTTAAAAGAGGGTACCCCTAAGTAGAAGAAACTCCGTGCCCTTAACAATAATATAAAGCTATAGAACAAGCGATTTAAATCGGAACACCTAGAATTAAGAGGCAATAAGGGCCTTAAACGGTTGTTTAACCTAGAGCGTTATTAGAAGCATAAACCATTTACTAAGGGGGCTAGAAAGGGCATAGATGTCGACTAGTATGCCAACTATATGCTTAAGGCACAAATCTACCTATATTATTATATGGTTCGCAATACTAACCTGTATTCTAAGGTATTCCTTATTAAAGATAACGTACGCCTATACTAGGCAGCTCGTGCCAAGTTAGAATAGGAGGCAGCTAATTTAAATATTAAATTCGTACCTCATTCGCTATATAGTCCAGATCTACACCTAATTAAGCACTGTTTTAGAAGGCTTAAAGGTTTTTTAAATAACTATAAGGTTATAGGGGCTTCTAAGAAAGGCTAAGGAAGCTGTAGAAAAGTATACAAAGTGGGTATAGCAGGAGGATGTTGAGATGAATGCCTATATCGTAAAGAAATCGTCAACCATAACGTTTATGCTAAAGGCTCTTACCTATATTGCGCATGGAGGAAACAATAACTAAACAGGATAATTATAAACTTTATTTAGATAGAATTGATATATTTTTAGTATTGTTGTAGATATTTAAATGTTCACGGAGGCATTTAATTTTGCGACCCCTGTTAGTGCCAATTCTAATTATAATACAAGCCTCGCCCTTTGTATATATTATTTCTATCAGCCTATTTAGTATCTAATAGGTTATAAGCCCTTTTACAGCTTTAATTAAAGCTCTATTAGCTGCTATTTTATTTTCTAACTAACTAGTTAATATAAAGCCACAAACCCTTAAATTTAGAGCCGGGCACGATATAATAGAAATTCATAACAAACTAATACGGATTAACGCTACGTATAATATAGTTAAAATAATTAACTATATATTATAGCAGACACGGCATAAAAAAAGAAGGAATACTATAGCTCTCTTAGGGCTGTTCCTGTATTAAAAAGGGAGAGTAATTATAAAGAATGGTGTAAGCTTTATAGTGTGGAAGAATTAAATAAATTATTTAATTATAAATATAGCTCTAAAGCCTCTATATATACACGAAGACGGTAGAGGTAATAAGACATAAAAGGGTAATAGGTAACTAAAATAGGAACAGTAATCTGCAAGTAATATTGATCTGCAATTAATATATAGGGTGGCGTTAACGCTGTCTTAGAGCCTTTTAAGCGGTAATCTTATGTCTTAGTACAGTGTTAGTAGTCGGTTACACACACCCCTAGATTTAGCGGTGTAGTTAAAGTTATAGAACATAAAATAAAGGCATAAGCTATACCAAAATAGGAAATTTAGATACAATTTGAGAGTAGTAAAGGGTAGGGTAATTAAAACGGCATATTGCGAATATTATAAATATTGCGGATATTGCGAATATTACGGATATTGCGGATATTACAAATATTGCAAAGGTGCTAGTTACTAGATAGAACAGTAATCTGATATTAAATGTCCACTAAATTTAACTGCTTTATCTATGCCACGTGCTTTTAATGGGGTAAGATCTTAGTAAGGCCGTTAGTAGGCATTTTGGCTATAGAAACCCACCAAACGTCGATCTTTTTATCTTAGACTTTCTGTCTTAGCTAGTGCTAATAGACGTTAATATATCGAAGCTTAGTGTCAAGCTTTGGTGTATCTTGTTTTAGAAGTTATATAGTCTATATATTGTCGCAGAGTATAGTAAATTCGCGTTCTAAGTTAAAGCCGATTGCCTAAAGAAACGTTGCTACTAGATAATTTTAATAGCAGTAGTAGATAGTAAGAGAAGCTTTACTTTGGTAGTTAATTAAGTAACAAACCGCTATAGAGTTGCTTTCCAATTAATTAAGCCTTTAAATAGTATAAAAAGATGTCTTTAAGAGCTTTATTTGGTTTCTTTATAGTCTATAAATACTATATTAGATACTTTGTAAAAGGTAACGTCTTCTCCTTTAGGGTTTCTAAAATAGATATATACTCCAAATACTTCGCCAGAGTATTTAATAGCTATTGATTTTGTTCTAAGGTAATAGGCAATAGCTTAGTTTACCGTTAAGGTATTATTAATTTAGATTAGTAAGGAATTTAGCTAGTTTAGAATACGTCTTAGTAATATTAGGTTTTCTAAATATAGTGAGATATATAAGAGAACTAACTCGTTGCTAATAGGCTAGAGTTTTTTTAAGGGTTTAACTGCTAGTTAGACGGAATTAAGTCTTTAGTAGGAAGTAAAGACTTAGGAAATCTTCCTGGTTAAATATTAAATTAATTAGCTATTTTTTTAATATAGGAATCTTAGCAGAGCTAGAGCTTTTAACTTAGTCGATCTTATTTAATTTAAATTCCTAGGAAATACTATAGGTCTCCTAGTACACGGATCTCGTATTAGTGCAGCAATTTTGCTTTAAATTCTTTAAGTCTTAAAAGGTCCTTCTTGGCAAATAAAGCGGTAATATT
>Ga0307515_10015313_pt1 | contig 14136 bp, 3 predicted proteins | sample 17_EM_MG_FD_194513 | JGI IMG/M metagenome (GOLD analysis project Ga0307515, IMG submission 194513) | Populus trichocarpa ectomycorrhiza microbial communities from riparian zone in the Pacific Northwest, United States - 17_EM | ecosystem: Host-associated > Plants > Roots > Unclassified | place...
CCCCCTACCTCCTCTACTACCTCTTTACCTTCTTTACTACCTCTCTACCTCCCCTACTATTTCTCTACTTTCCCCCTACTTCCCCTACTACCCCTATACTTTCTTTACTACTTCTCTACCTTTCTTACTACTTTTTTTTACTACCCTTTTACCTTCCCTACTACCCTTCTTCTTCTCCTATAACCTTTTACCTCTCTTACTACTTTTTTACCTTTTTTACTCCCTTCTCTACTACCCCTTTACTTCCTTTACTACCCTTCTACCTTCTCTACTACCCCTTTACCTCCCCTACTACTTTTTTACCTTTTCTACTACTCCCCTACCTTCCTTATTATCTCCTTTACTACCTTTCTACTTCTCCTACTACCCTTTTACCTTCTCTATTACCTTTCTACTTCCCTTACTACCCTTTTATCTCTTTTACTACCTTTTCTACTACTTCCCCTACTACCTCCCTACCTTTTTTACTACCTCTTTACCTTTTATACTACTTTTTACCTCCTTTACTATCCCTCTACCTTCTCTATTACTTTATCTACTACCCCTTTACCTCCCCTATTACTCTCCTTATATCCTTTTTTTTTTACTTTTTTTTTCTTTATTCTTCTTTTTCCCTTTTTTTACTTCTTTTTTTTTTTCTTTACTTTCTTTTCTTCCTTTTTTTACTCTTTCCCTTTCCACTTTTCTTTACCTTTACTTTCTCTTTACTCTCTCTTTACTCTCTCTCCTTTTCCCCTTACTTCTCTACTACTTACTCTTTTTTCCCTTCCTACTACTATTACTACTATTTCTACTCCTACTACTTCTATTACTACTCCTACCTTTACTTTTACTACTACTTTTACTATTATTACCACTATTACTACTTTTACTTCTACTTCTACTACTACTCCTACTTCTACTACTACTACTCCTACTTCTACTACTACTACTACTACTACTACTATTTCTACTACTACTACTACTACTACTACTACTACTATTTTTACTACTACTACTCCCACTATTACTTAATCTAATACTTCTACTACTACTTTAATATACTTTAATTACTTTATTTCGCTATATTAATATACTAAAAACCCCTTTTTTTATTATATTAATATACTAAAATTTTCTTTCTCCCTTATATTAATATATAAACCTAATTTCCATATATTAATATACTAAAACTATATAAAAAATATCTTAACCCTATTTACTCCTCTATTAACTATAAAATCTAATAAATTTCTCTTAAACGGGGGTTATAGGCTATTAACGGGTTACGGGTCACTAATGGGTTATAGGTTACTAACGGGTTACGGGTTACTAACGGGTTATAGGCTACTAACGGGTTATAGGTCACTAATGGGTTATAGGCTACTAACGGGTTATAGGCTACTATCGGTGTTACGGACGCTTTAAGTACGATGTTACGTGTTAGCGACTTAGTTAATTAAGGTATAGATATAGTAAAAGAGACGCGTAAGCCTGTATAATTGGATTATTTATAAACGAGGATCTAAAGCTAGAGAAAGGAAAGAAGAAGAAGAGTAGCGCCGCTTAATATTTTATATAACCCTCTAGTTACGTAACTACTACTATCTAAAAATGTCTGAAACTGTCTATAATTACCCGCTATAATCCACCGTTTTCCACTAGTGCTATAATACCCTCTAGCTAAATAGGTAGTAGTAGCCTAAGACCTACTAATTGGAAGCCTTAAGAAAAGGGATACTGGGGACGTATTATAAGGTGCTAGATAGGAAAGTCTAGTAAGCTCTTATATATAGTCTAAGCATTTCATTTATATATATTAATGGGTCTTATATTTTTAGACTACTTAAGGACACTAGGTAAGCGTATAGGAGCAACTTATAGGCGAGAGAATAACGTGGTTAGTACCTTAGCTGGGTAAGTATACGGGGCGCTAGGTAATAAGTTGGGAGCTTAAAATAACTAGCTAGGTATTAGGAGCTAAAAGCTTAGGGCTAGGTAAGTAGTAGGAGTTAGGGGCTAAAAAAGCTTAGAGCTAGGTAAGTGGTAGGGGGTTAGGAGCTAAAAGCACTAAGCTAGGTAAGCTACTGTAAACCCTAAAGGACGCACTAGCCGGGTAAGTGCTTGGGGCGTAAAGGTAAGCTATATAAACTTAGATAAGACCCTTTTCTAACAATTTAAATAAGGAACTTAATCCGTGCGGAGATGCTTTTAAATGCCCTAAACTATTACCTAAAAATATCTCTACTTATATTAGAGATAACGATCCCACCGTTTATACTAACGGTAGTAAATAATAGCCTTTAGAGCTTACGTGGTAGCTACGGCTAACAATCCCTTTAGGGGTTAAAAACACGGTTTGCTAATATCTTACGCTATAAGTAAGCTATAGGCATACCTTATTTCCCTAAAAAGGTGGCACGTTTATATTATACTGCTTGCATAGGTAGGGCTGCTGTTTTCTATTGTATAGAGATACGTCTTAAACGATGCGCCTCTTAGCTTTAGAAATTAGCTGAAGTCCTACTAGTTTTCCTAGCAGCTAGCGATAGGGTCTATATGTGGTTAGTTAATGGTAACTACCCTAGCTAAATTTCTAGGGGTAGGCCTAAACCGGTAGCCGCTTTTAGGCGTAATTAGGGAAAGGTTTCCTCCTCTTAAGAGGCGTATATTGTAGACTATAGTGGCTATAAGGCCTGAGTGGAACTGTGGCGGACCATCTCTTAGGAAACTTAGTGGGGGCAATTAAATAGCCTATTAAGCAGCTTTAGTTAAGCCTTATATTCCCGGTATAGTTTTAGGTTAGGTACCTTTTAGAGGCGCCCCTTCCTTATAATTAACTCTACTCCTCTAGGAGTATCTAGGCGAGGTTCCCCTAAGATAGGAGGCTACTTTAGTTTAAGATAGTTACCTAGTTGATTCTGCTAGTAGTTATATACTTATTTTAAAGATTAAGCTATATATATCTAAGTATAAGCAATCTATATAATAAAACTGCGAATAGCTTATTAAATTAGTTATCGTTTATTTAATAGTACCTTACTACTTAGATAATCGTAGCAATTCTAGAGCTAATATATGCTAAAAACCCCGACTTTGGGAGAGGTGTATTTATTAGATAAAAAACTAACGGCCTTTAGGGCTTTTTAGTAATTTATAATAACTTAACAAATCGTATAGCCTTGCGCCAGTAATAGTTTATTTAAATTTCGGCCCTATTAACTTTCAATAATAGGATAATAGCCTACTATAGTATTTATAACCGACTACTAACACTATATTGAGATCGTTACCTAAAAGGCTCCAAGATAGCTACCCTATATATTGACTTGCAGATTAATATTGCCTATAGATTACTGTTCCCATTTCAGTTACCTATTACCCTATTATATCTCCACCTTCTTTATATATATATAGAGCCTCTAGAGCTATATTTATAATCAAGTCATTTATTTAATCCTTTACACTATAAAGCTTATAGTATTAATAGGTAACGGAGAATTAGGGTTCTATTCTGGAGAGGGAGCCTAAAAAACAGCTACTATATTATAGCACTGTTATAGACCTTAGTTAGGGGCTTGGCTAAAGCCTTAGCGCTATATATATAGACATGTCCTTTCCTTAACCTTCTCTTAGTCCTTATCTTAGAATTCTAGTTTACTGGCTATTAATAGATCCTGTTCTATTAACTGAGCCTTTATATACTATATTTAAGGTAATAGGCGCGTAAATTACCTAATCCTAATACGGGGAGGTAGCGATAATAAACCCGCTTTACTCTCGCGCTTTAATATATTACCTATTTACTCTAACGTCTACTTCTTCCCACTTAGGTTTACCGGCTATACGTATTATAAAACCAACTCTTTCTCCTATACTGTTGCCTCTATACGCTACTAATACTAACTATAAATACTATACTAATAACTTACCTACCTCCTATAGTAAATATCAATGGATAATCTTAACGTCTCCGCTTACCGCATAACCCTTATATTCCTATATCCGCCTTTTACTATATTACCGTATTATATAAAGGCTTAGTTAAAAGAATAAGAATCTATTAGTAGCTAGTAAACTAGAATTCTAAGATAAGGACTAAAAGGTTAAGGAAAGGATACGTCTATATATATAGCGCCAAAGCTCGGCTTAGCCGAGCCCCTAACTAGGGTCTGTAACAGTGCCGTAATATATTAGACCCTTAAAACCTCCAGTTCTCTTCCTAACTATCCTACTACTATATACATTAATACTATTAACGCCCTATTGATTAACATCTAACTTACTACCTACCTTTAAAAACTTCTTCCTAATCGCCGCCTCTTATCCTACCTAGTGTTAGTGACTTAGTTAATTGAGGCATAAGTATAGCAAGAAGGACGTATGTAAGCCTATATAATTAGATTATCTATAAATAAGGATCTAAAGCTAGAGAAAAGGAAAGGAGAAGAGTAGTAGCGCCGCTTAAAGCTATATATATAATCCTCCGGTTACGTAATAGCAAGTTATATTATATAACGGCATTTTACGGCAATCTAATGGCAGTTTGCTAGTACTATAACACCCGGTTAAATAACTACGTCTATTTATCTACTACTAACTTAGTCTAGTAATCCTGTAAAATATTTAATCCCGGTCGCTTGTTTATTAAATTATCCTATAACAACTCCTATAGAATCTTTAGTATTAGTATACTTTTTAGCTATTAAATAATAATAAATCCTTTACTAATAACCGCTGGCTCTCCCTAACTAACCTATAGATTATACTATAGAACTGCACTATATTAAAATTTAACCCTTTATAAAATAACTTATCTATACTAATACCTAGTCGCGAGTTATTAAGGAAACCGCTCTGAGTTTTCTATAATATATTAAAACTTAGTAAAATTTTCTATTTCTAACCTAAAGTATAGGATTAAAATACCCCTAAATATGGAATAATCGGCATATATTACTTATCTCTTTCCCTATAATTTTATCCTTCTTACCTAACCATTCTAATACTTTTTACTTATTACCCCCCGATACTATTCCTTTCTTCTATATTTCTAAATAGACCTACTTCTGAACCTCTCCGTCTGTAAACCCCAATATTGCTACTACTGCTTCTTTTAATACCCCTATATATTAATAGTAAGCTCTTCCTTTCCATTGAAATTCCCACCCCCTTTCTTTGTTTTCCTCCTATAAATGGCAGATATATTGCGGTGCCCAGCAAGTATTATATCATAAAAATTGCTAGAATTAGACCCTTTCCAAAATCCCTACCTACTGCTCTATCGTTTTTACCTCTTCTATATTACCGCAATTCTCCTATCTATATGTTATCTCCTCCCTATATTACGCCTTATATATAACACAGCCGTTTTTCCACTCCTTAAACTGCTAAGGTAAATCCTCTATCCCTAACCTCTTATATATACGCCATTCCATTCTCCTCTGTTAGATAATATCCTAACGCTATCTCTTACTTATAAATTTATCCTATATAGCCATCGCTCCTTTATTTCCTTCTAATCTATTATTTTCTTTACCTTCCGATTCTATTACCTCTGCCTCTAACCCATTTATATCTTAATTTATTTCTTTTACTAACCGCTTATCTTCCTATTCGGACTTACTTATTATACTTAACCATTCGGCCCTATTAACTGGAGCTGCGTCTGGCCGCTTACTTGGAGTTACTCCTTAATTTTCTACTACTACTCTCCCTTTCTTCGTCCCCCTTAGGTTGCCCTTGCATATATTATACCTCTCCTCCCCTATCTCGCAACCTATATAATTAGTCCATCTATCTATCTCATCTATCTCCTTATCTAAAGTAATCTGTTTACAATTCTAGCCTAATATAAACTCCTTTATTAACTTATCTACCTTCTATCCCTACTCCTCTACCCTCTTTCCATCTCTCGCCGTCTACTACGCCCGTATAATGATCGCCTTGCTCTTTAATCCATCTCGTTCCACTCTTCTACTCTCCTATATATAGTTACGCATCTTTTTTGATATTCCTATGTATATAACTACTTATATACTTCGTGCGTCAATACCTAACCCTAGCGCGTTTGTCGCTGCGAATACCTACTCTTACCCGTTAATTAGCTGCCGTAAAATCCGCTTCTTTGCATCTATCTCTATATTATAATAATACACGCTATAGCCTACTGCCTTTACCACCCTTTTAGCCTACGCGATCTCCTTATAGTATATAATAATCTGCCCTAGTATAGGATACTGCTTTTTCTTCTCCTCTACTAGCAACTATACCTCGTTATCTTCCTACCTCCGTTCGTATAAGCGCACCTAATATTCTACATTTGTTCTTATTATCTTTTCCCAAAACTTAACTATATCTCTCCTATCCAATCCCATCGCTTTGTAGAATTGGATTTTATTCCTTGGTGGTAGTGTCGCTATTAAATATATGAGTTACGTCTGCTTTTCTATTATCTCCACTAGTTTTAATATCCCTAGCCGCTATTTATTATCTAAATCCAACACAATATAGCACTTATCGATTATAATCCGATCCAGTTACTTTATTATTCTCTTTTCGTTAATAAACCTGCCGAATGCCGTTAACACTACCGCTTCTAGCATAGCTAATATAATGCTAGCCTAATGGGGCGGCCTTTACCCGTCCCACTTGGCGCAGCTAATTCCTACCTTATTATATCTATCTTTTAAGTCCTCTTGTAGTGAATTTAGCGGTATAATAACCATTATTATCCTAGTCCTCGTGCTTGCCGCTAGTAGCATAAAAAATATACTCTTCCCGCCTCCCGTCCGTATAATAATTAGAACCTATAACTATCTTTATATAATAGCCTCCAATCCAGCTCTCTACAGCCCTTAAAACTCCACTTCTAATCCTACCAGCCGTTTTAGCTGCCTTTTTAGATCTGTCTTACGTAACGCGCTCTATTACTAGAACTCCTCCTACTTCTACTCTACTTATACCCGTCACCGCGTGTCCAGATCGATATATCCTTCCTCCTACGCCGACTGAAATCCTAGGATATAGTGCTAATCCGCGCTAACCTTTTGGAACTTCTGCCTTTCTAATATAGTGTGGAACGGCGATTCCATTAATAGTCTTCCGTATATTATCTCCTCCGTCCGCTTATAATGTCTGGACTACCTCTCCTATATATTATCCGTCTTATTGCCGCTCTCTCTATTCTTATACACCAAATTTAAGTTCTAAAGGACGCCCTTATCCCTTGCCATCTCTCTCTATATAACTAGGTAGATATACTACTAAATACTTATAAAAATTCGCGCGTCTATTCTATCGGACGTCTCTTACTATATTACTCTATGTACGCAATTAAAGCCCTAAAAGCCGTCTAGATTACTTACTCTCTCCTCTAATTTAGATATATACCGGGCTCTCTCACCATTGCCCTCGCCTTTACCTTTATTGTCGCTCCATTCTACCACATTAGTTCTCTCCCGGTCATCTCCGTCCTCTTTATCCTCACTATTGCTCTACTGTTCTTCCGGCTCCGGCTCCTATAAAAAGGCTTTAATTTTATCCTACCCTCTATATAGTATCTGTAAAATCTCTACGTACGGCTAAACAAGCTATAGGTAATATATAACCATCTCGCTTACCTCTCTTAGCACATACTAATGGATAATCTTAACCTTCTTACTCGCGCTATATCCTTTATAGTATGACGTCACGAATGAAACTAGTCCTCCGTTAATATAAACCCCTCTAATACCTCTGCCGTTTACACCATTCTTATACTAGATGCTTACGATCTCCATCCCTCACGCCGGCGCACTGCCTATTATGTAGACTAAAACGAACAGTCTCTCCTTAAATCTCTGTATGGCCCGCATATAGTTAAATACGCCTTAATCTTTCCACGGAATGCCTCTATTACCCTCTATATTACTCCATTCTTTATATATAAATTTCTTTTTCAGCTTCTCCTCTACTAACACCCATCTAAACAGCTATCTCTTATTGTCCTCTTTAAACGGGTTATAGGGGTCTTTTAGGAAGTTCTAGCCTTCCGTTATCTCCGCATAGTTATTACGCAGCTCCTCTAACTTTAAATCCGGTAGTTATATAGTCCCCTCTTAGATAGTGCCTCGCTCGTTAATATCTAACAAAAGTAATTCCTACAACAGCTGCAATCGGACTATTTTGTACAGTCCCTTAACCATTAACTGTAAATTAACTAGCGTAAAGGTCTGCTTCTCAATTAAGATCTTATCGCCATCCTACGCCACCCTTCCTTCCCCAGTCGTGCTGTATCGGATACTAAACCCGTATATCCTTATATGCAAAACCTAATCTATAGGAGTAGGCACTCCTCCGTACGTTGTTAATGTTATAAATCAGTAGACCATCTATTTTACTAGCTTAAAGGTAGATAGCGCCTTTACCTTGCTCTTATACGCTTCTAAGCCCTATCTCTACAATCTATATATCTCTTTTTGCCAAACTATATGCGCCTAATAGCCAACTAACGCGCATGCTACCGTTATAATTGCTAATAAAACCGGTGTAAAGTTCTGAGCCTCAAACTATCCGCCCTTATTCGCGTCTAAACCAATTACCACTAGTCCGCTAATAATGCCGCTTTTATACTTACTTGCCTTTAGCTTGTGGTTAAATATAGCTATCTAAAACGCTAAATAAGCCTCTTCAATCTTCTACCTTCTAGCGTAGACGTCTAATCTACCCTCCTCGTTTCCGCTAGTAAGCAACTAGATGGAAAATAAGCATCCCTCCTAACGCGGAGTTAGCGTATACTGCGGCCTTTTAGCCTTTATATATGTTCTCCATAAATATCGGAGAATCTTAGCCTAGTAGTTGCTATACTTACGGATCGTTTATACCTTATACTTCGCGTAAAATAGTCGCTTATTTAAACGTTCCCTAACCTCTTATCTATTAATATATTTTAACGCAGATCTGCCTATTACGTTTAACTAATATATCTAGAACGCTCGCCTAATTAATCATCTTGTCGCTTTACACGCGTCTACTAACCCTTTATCCCCTTCTCTCTTCACTAATTAGTTTAGAGAATAATGCCGCTGCTACTACCGCTGCCTCCCCTACTACTCTTCTAGCTCTTCCCTAATAGTGGGCTGTGTTAAATTGATCAATTCTTGTTAAATATACTTCTGTATATGCTCCTCCTAACTAGTGAATTCTAGTTACAGGTTTACAATAAATTGATTAGTATTCCCTTCTATTTCTCTTTTCTCTCTTACTTCTTTAATCTCTTTTACTCGCCAATCTAACTCCGCTTTAGCACGCTTAATGACCGGATTAAATTCTTACGCCGTTCTCTCTCGTTGCTAAACGACTTAAAAATATCTCTGCCACTCTCTCTAAATAAAAAATCGCTAGCAGTCTTAATCCGCCACCTATATCTTATTTACCATTTTACAACATTTTACCTGGCTGTTTCCTCCTCGCTTCTGGCAATTTACCTACTAATGTTTTTCCTTACAATGTTCCTAGATGCCTTTAATCGTCCGGCAAATATATATATCTGGGTATATCGTTCCCTCTTCACCTTCCCATTTATATAAAAATCCGTTATAGAACACTAGAAGCCCTAGGATAACCTTAATGAGCTCTTATAGGTAAATAACTTTGTCCTTTATCCAAGCAATATTATCTAACTCCCTAACAAACCCCATAATGGCTTCCCTTATCTCCCTAAATATTTTTCCCTTATATTAGTTGGATAAATGCCCTCTAATCTAATTAGGGGTAACGGCGTATAGGTAACGTTTATAAACAATAATTCGATATTTAGGCATATGCTTAAAAAATCGGTTAAACTATTCCGCGGCTATGGCGGCAATACGTGCTAACCGTCTTTGTGTAATAATCTAGCACTATTACTTTAACCGTCTATATCTATATATGTTAACCCGTAATCTCCTCTTTTATTTCCCTAGTTCTACTTAACTTTAACTAAGTTAACCGAACCGCCTTATCCCGCCCTTCCGCCTTTACCTAGTTAGCTATTGCGTGTAATATAGCTGCCCGTTAATAAAGTATAGACGGTTTATCTCCTAAAATAGACGCATTAATAGCGCCACTAGTAGTAACTTATTACTAGTCCAGAGTTATTCTTCTTCCTCCTTTTTGTGCTGTTCCTCTCTAGTAAGGATTACCATAAGGCCGGCCCGTAATACATTGCATCAGGCTACTTAGGTAGCGCGGTTTTCTTACCAGCCTCCAAAAATACTCCCTACATAAGCTGGGTAGTGTGCGTTATTAGTTATAATAGTGTTTCTAATTTCCGCGTCCAAGGGGAACACAAATCTCTATATTATTAAATCCCTATAGCTGCATTAATCCTAGCCTCCGGCGTAACCCCTTAAGAGATATAAACCTTCCTTCTACACTTACTTCCCGCATTATCTATCGGCACCGACACCCCTATAGTATAGGTGCGCGACAGCGCTAACTTTAGCCTATCGTTCTTTATTGCAAAGTCACCTAAAGATGTATTATAGTAGATCCACCAGTCCTGCAGGCCTGAAGTGCTTCTATAACTTAAACCCAAGCTTAAATAGGAACGCGAATAGGTTAACGCAGACGACGCCATTCTAGACTCTTAACTGCAAAGCGAGGACAACAGCGACTATGGTAGCCCGGTATAGCTTCGGTCTACGGCTGATGTTATTAACAATGGTCTAAATACAAGCGGCGAAAGCGCCTATTATAGAGATAAAAGGCCCATTTCCAATGCTTCTTCTCCATCTTAACCCCCCGCTAAGCGTACTTAGGACCACATAGCTGCACCGGAGCCAGAGTACGTTATAACTGTTGGTAATATAAACAGGCATAAAGAAAGGGAAAGGCATAAAAGGTTAGAAAATACGCTTTCTAAGGTGTTTGTAACTAAGGAGGAGGATGATATATAGGATGTATATATATAGGAGAACGGAAGGAAGCTTGCCTAGCTAGCCAAACAGCCTAACTATATAGGAATAGGTAGATAAAAGGCATCTGCCTTAGTTTATAGGGCAAGCGCTATTACCAGTAGAGAGGCTGTTAAGAACGTAAAGGCCGTACTCGCCTACTGGCGAAAAAACGGCACCATGCATTTGAATGGCCAGACTGCTCCCTAACCGTCGTCACAGTCTTTAGTTGCTTTTAGCTCCACTAGCTAGAATATAAACGCCGCACTATTAGGTTTCCGAAAGGCTTTCTTTAACCTTACTACCATTAAAGCAACCGGGATACTTTAAGACATTCTCTATTGCTATCATTTCGCATACCTCTACAACTATTATTAAAACGCGGAAGCACTTCTAGACCGTACGCCATTAACCGTACGAGGTAGAGGTGTTAGCAACGCGTCTTTAGTTAAGAACCAGCTCTTTAACGCACTCTACCCATCTACTAATACGCCTTCTTTATTACTAGCCAACTCCTTAACTTTATCTAGTAAGCAATGGCGCTACTTTACAAAGTGTCTTACTAAGGGCTACCGATGGTATTATATACGGGAAACACTTGGTTCTGGTATCCTTGCTCTTATTCCTACATCTAAAGTACCGAATTCTTTTATCGAGCGGCTCTCGTTAGCTATATTTAAGGTATTCTTTAACCTTATTAAGCGATTCTACCTAGACGCTATTAAGTTTAGTTAACTAATAGAGCACTTTATGTAAAATGCCTTAATAGGCCGCTAGCCGCTAAGGACCTATCTTCTAATTGAAGATATAAGTGATGATTAACTGTAGGAAATGTATCTTTCCGACGTGGTCTAGCTGTTCGACCGTTATCCTGCACCAGCCATTGAGGATATTTCTTCACCTATTTAATAAGTTAGTGGGATTAATTTCGGATAGATATATATAATAAATACACTTTTTATAAAAGCCTTTCTAAAAATCTTATATACGTTAAGTCAGCGGCTATAATTTAGGCGGTTGGCGCCCTTTTAAAAGCTAGTACTATTATTTTTTTTGCGTATACAAGGGAGGTCCTATCATTGTAATGCTAGGTAAGCTTTACAACTAGGATATATAGTTAGTGCTCACTACGCGAACACCAATATTACCCTAACCAACCCTAACTTTACAACCCATCTAATAGGGTTTTTATTAATCTAAATATACTAAGGGTTAGCAATTTCTCTCTTTTACTATTTGTATAAGTTTCGGAAATATTTAAGCCTAGGAACCCTAAACAAATCAGCCCCCATATTTTAAACAAATTAGGTCGTTCGCCTAATCTCTTAGCATCCTTTATATAGGCATTTCAAACAAATCAGCCTAATTCCGTCATTCTATAATTATGAGAACAAACCTAAAGCCCCTATAACGGCCGCCGGTATTATAACCGCACTCTAAAAATAATTAGTAGGGATATAGAAGTCTTTTATAAACGCCCTTAAATAAAACTAAGCCACTTTAAATTAATGATAAGCCGAATAAGAAGCACGATACTAGCAATTAATTAAGGACCTCTAAGAAGAAGTCCGCGTCCTTAAGATGCCTACGCTAGGACCTTAAGACTAAACACTATCTCTAGAGATAAATATATAAAACGCGAGCCCCGAACCTATAGTAGCCACTTACTCTAAGCTAACTACTATACTAAAACGATCTAAACAACTACTAGATCCCCTGGTATTTACTAGTAAACAACAAAAGCTCTAATTATTTCTAAGCTAACTTAAAAATAAGCTAACTAGTAACGCTAACCATTACCTAACTAAAGCCAACCGACTCTATTACACCCTAAGTTAACTAGGAGGAGATACAGCCGACCTTATTAAACCTCTTTAGCTAAACTTAGTGCAAAGTCTAGTTATACTTTTTAAAGCTATATATAGTAACCCAAACCGCCAAGCTACTACTTAAAGAAAGATAAACTACATAACTTAAGGAACGAAAAGTTTCCCAGTATACTTCTCCAAATTTAACCATTACGCAAAGGAAATAGGATAGAATGACTCCGCACTAATTAACAGCCTTATTAAATCCCTAAGCCCTAAACTAAAAACCTCCCTAATAGGCGTAGACCTACTAGGAGCCCTTAATGCCTATATAAACGTTATTAATAAACGGTATAATAATATACTACGCCTAACACCGAAGCCTACCCCCCAATATAATACAGCAACCCCACAAATGTCCACTAAGCCATCTTAGCTTAAGTACCCTAACGCCATAGATATTAACACTGGGACCCTAGAATATGCCCTACTAGGGTCCTCTAAATAAGAACGACGCATTAAGCTAGGCCTCTGCTTTAAATATAGAAGTAACTCCCACCCCTCTAACTACTGCTCCGCCCCTTTTTAAAAAGACCTACAAATAGCTAACGCTAGTAGCCCACCGCCCTGATCCTCTAGCTACTATCCCTAATCTTTATCTAGCTCTAGCTTAATAATTAGCAAGCACCGTTTGTGAGGACGAAGCTCTAACCGACGTCCTATAAGAACCCTACCCTAATCGCCTCTAAAAGGAAGGTCTTAGAGCTAAGTCGCTCTCTAGGACGGCTCTGCTATAGGATCTCGTTAAACATATTTAACGTTATAAACTCCGACTCTTAGGACCGTAGCATAACCATTAACTATTATCTTTAGCAGAATGGTTAATAGGCTAATACTTAAATTCTAATTAACACAGGAGCTAGCGGCATAGGATTTATTAATAAGATCTTTGCGTAAGATAATGGTTTTACCTTAACCCCCCTTAACTAGCATATTAATATATTTGGATTTAATAGCAAACGCACCGTCTTAGGCCGTATTACCTATATAGTAACCCTAAGACTCTAATACCTAAACTATAAAGAACTAATTAAGCTTTTCGTTACCACCCTAGGTCACTTAGTGATCCTTAAATAACCCTAGATAAAGCTATATAAGGTAACTATTAATTAGGACAACCTTAAGCTTCTATTTACCACCTCTCGTTATAAGCAGAAGTGCTTTATAACTTGCTACTTAGACCTAAAACCGAAATCTAAAGAATCTACTAGATTCCACCAACATAAGATTTCTACTAATGTCTACTCTACGCCCAAGGAATCCACCAGATTCCACTAGCATAAGAATTCCACCAAATTCCACTAATATAAGAATTTTACCGACACCCACTAAGGATCCGAAAATTCCACTAAGCTCCATAAGTTATTACTAAG
>Ga0307515_10015314_pt1 | contig 14136 bp, 7 predicted proteins | sample 17_EM_MG_FD_194513 | JGI IMG/M metagenome (GOLD analysis project Ga0307515, IMG submission 194513) | Populus trichocarpa ectomycorrhiza microbial communities from riparian zone in the Pacific Northwest, United States - 17_EM | ecosystem: Host-associated > Plants > Roots > Unclassified | place...
TTTAGTATTTAAAAAATATTAAAGTTTTTTTTTCCATTCTTCTTTTCCTCCCTCTTTCAACTTTGTTTTTAAAACAAAGACATGTTTTAAGCACAATTTATTAGGAGTAAGTAAAAAAACTGAAAAACTGATTAAACGGAGAAAACCAAAAAAACTGAACCGTGAAAAAAAACTAATTAAACCGATTAAAATTTTGAGAAAACAGACTGGTTCGGTTCGGTTTCGGTTTTATAAGTCTGAAGCTGAAAAAACTGAACCGAACCCAAACCGGAAAAAAAAAGAAAAAAATTGAGCCAAAACCGAGTCAAACCAAAAAAACCGAGCCAAACTGAAAAACCGATCCAAACCGGTTTTTGCCCTAAAAAAACTGAACCGAACCGAAACTGGTCGGTTTGAACTGGTTTCGGTTCGGTTTCGGTTTTTTTAAAAAAATATTTGATTTGATTATTTTTTTTTATAAAAACCGAACCGAAAACGATCACCCCTACAATTTACCGTGATGTGAATCCACTTCATGCTTAATGAATAACAAGGTGTCAAAAATAAAATCGTTTAAATCCCTGTGAGATTGCAATTTTATTGACCTTACCAAGTTAAAGAGAAATTTAGTATGATTTCAACGGAGATCAATTGTTTAACTGACTCAACTTGTTCAACTTAATTTGTATCATAAAATAATGTGATTCTATAGGTTGAATTGTAATTTTAATAATTAATGAAGTCATGGAAACTTATATAGGCTTCTACGCTTCCATGACTGTGTTTTAGGGTGCTTTTCTACTAAAAGAATTTTTTTTTTTTTTTATCAAGAGGAACCTCTCTAATTTAAATCAATAGATTAAAAGAGAAAAGAAAAATATAATAACAAAAATATAAAAAAAGTATGTATTGTTTTGATTGTTGTAATGTAATGTGACTTATGATGTCTCTTGATAATTCAAAATATATGCACACATTGGTTATATGAGATTATCTCATATAATATAGAGTTGTAAACATTATATTAAATAATGACATAGAATAATTGTTTAGGCATCATACTAAAAGGTTAGTCGTCGTGACTATTGATGGGAAAGGCTAACACCCATAGGTGAATGATGGAGAATAATTGTTTAGGCATCGTACTAAAGGGTTAGTCGTCGTGACTATTGATGGGAAAGGTTGACGACCATAGGTGATTGGCAAGAAAGATCAGTGTCATACTGATAAGGTGTGTGTTGTACTTATATAGATATCGACAATAAATCTAGGTGCAACACTAACCTCTTAAAGGTCATAACATTGCATTATAGTGTGTGTGTTAATGTTAAACTCCTTGAAAATGAGATTAGAAGTTGGGTTGAGGCCCATAACTTAACGAATAGAGGTTGTTTGATTTGGACAAGGCCTTTTAATGTATAAGGCTATTCCTTTCATTATTTCTCTTTTTTTTGTTCCATTAGTTACTCCTTGTTTTGGAATTGTATGATTTGAAAGGCTCATGAATTTCTTCTCATCAAGCTATGGGGGGAAATATTTGTAATCGCCAAAGTTATGTAATGGTAAGAATTGCGCCAATAACAAAGGAGGAGTAATGAAGATATAAGATATTGTCAAGATGAATGTTTAGATAGCTCATTATTTAGAGACATAAAGATTTTGTTGGAAACATGAAGATTTTGGGTCTATTTGGGATTGTGGTAGTGATTGCGATTTAAAATGCTTTTCGTTTAAAAATGCATCCAAATGATGTTTTTTCATTTTTAAAAAATTATGTTTGAGATCAGCACATCAAAACGATCTAAAAACATAAAAAATAATAATTTTTAGCAAAAAAAATAAAATTTAAGGGAACATGGTTTCAACCACGTTCCTAAACGAACTATTTATATGAAGATTTTATCTAGAAATATAGATATTTCATTAGAGACATAGAGATTTTGCATGAAGATTTTATTTTAGAGATATGAAGATAAGTAATGCCATGGGGAATAATGTATGGAACTATTGGAGAGACTATTTTTTTTCATTGAAAAGTTCAAGAGATTCTCTTACATAAGTGAAGATATAATCCTTAAAAACTATATGATCTCGACTAATGTTTTATAGGATGCAATAACCTCTTTTTTTTTTCTATTTGGGTTGCATTTCCTTCTTTACAAACTATTAGAGATAAACTCTAGTAGCTAGTCTTTTTATCTTCTTTTTTTTCATGACATAATAGTCTTCAATGTCATGTTCAATATCATGGTGAAATAAACAAAAGTATTCGCACCATATTTTATAGAAGGTGGATATTACACGAAATTGTTTTTAATGAAAACCAATATCAATAAACGTGATGGTCAAAGTTGTGGTCATGAGCTCAAGAAACATCAGTCAATCATGAATTGATCCATTGGTGTTTCTCTTGGATGCCCTGGAGTTGTTAGGAGATCAGTAACATTTAGGAGATTTTATTCTTTGTAGTTGGAATTGAGGGCCTTGCCTTGTCATGCTCATTTCTTCTACTCAAATATGATTTTTCATTTCTTGTTTCAATTTGAGAAGATTTTGGTTAGGAAGAGAGTACAACCATTCCTACAAAGAATAGTAGTAAACTCCATTAATCAAGGTTATAATGGTAATAAGCTTAAGTAGACTTTTTATGTTGAATATTTTCTCATTAAACCTTTGATGATATACTCTAATGCTCTCATCTTCTCATAGTATGATGAAAAAGAGCTTAGTTATACTTTTCTTAGTTGATATACTTGAGCTAAAATAGAAAATAAGTTTGGTGGTGAGATCATGAAAGTAAAAAGACAACTAAGCTTCAGGCTATGACATTATACCTAGACAAATCAATTGAATGTTGTTAGAAAGACTTTACACATAACATAATTATCTTGAGTTATAAACTCCAAGTAGCGTTATACATTCCATGTGTTTTCTTAGTTCAACTGTAGTTGTTTAAGTTAGCTTTATTAGATACACAATTTTTAAAAGGATAAGTTTGTAACACTCGATGACAGAGGCCGAGGGGTGTAAACAAACAAATTGCCATCCTCAATAATGATAAAAGAAAAAAAAAATCCTTTGTAAGGCCTTGTTTGTTTCTAGAAACACTTTTTTTAAATACCACTTTTTCCACTTTTCCATGGTTAGTACTTTTCTAAGAAAGTAGTTTCCCACCAAAGAAAAATACGAGTATTTCCAGAAGAAAAATATTTTCCTTTCTTATCTTTATAAAACACCCCTCTCATCTTTAATTGGTAACGTTGTCAAAACATTTCTCTCTCAATATGAAAAAAAAATATATTTTATCTACAAAATCGATTAAAATATTTTTGTATCTACTTATCATTAACTATTTTATCTTTTTTAATATGAGAAAAAAATATTTTGAGGTTTAAAAAATAAAAAAAAAATATTAATAAATTTTACTTAAAAATATTTAACAAGGTTTTATGTCTATAATATTATATTTATATTATTTGTATAATTACATTTTATAAAAAAAACTTTATATAAATATATGATACAATAATATTTTTCCATTATTACATTTTTTATATCTCATTATTTTATTCTAAGTAGTCAGATGATTACATTTAATTTAATGTTCTATATATATATATTTAACAGTTTATTTTTCATAATATAATTAAATAATAAAAATTATTTTTTAATTTTTTTTTTACACTATCAAATGTAAAATAATAATCAACTTTTCAAAAAATTTCTTTTCATAGAAACCACTTAAAAAAACAGCAAACATACAAGGTCTAAGTTACCATTTTGACCTATACAATATAAGTAAGAATACAGGGGCATTACTGTCTATTCGAGAATCATGGCGCGATACGCACTCTAAACAAGTTAGAATCAGCAGGCCGTTTTAGATTCATCAATAACACATTTTTAATTTCCCGCCTCGTTCGGTACCCGCAACACTACTGTGGTATTGTTTCGAAATCAATCCCCCCTTCTCTGTCTCATTCCGCCAAATCTCTCCACTGCGTCTCACTTCTCTGTGATTCTCATGTTAAAAATCATAAGATAAAATCGAGCTCACCGATTATCACCGCCGAATAATCCGTAAGCGACTTCTCGTATTAATTACCGTAAATTTTAAATCAAATGCTTCAATTTAGCACGTACTGCTCAATCTTGCTTTTTTTTTTCATGACTAGATGATCTGCTCTTACTGTACTGAGTTCTAAATATGCGACTGATTATAGTTGTTTTTTCTAATTTCACTATCTTAATTTATTCTGATATAGTAATTAATCTCAGAAATTCGAAACCTAACTTCGTTCAATTCGAGATTTCGTGCGCTTGAAATTATGTAATGAATAACAAATTAAGTTGAACCTGCAGATTATTAGGGTTCAGATATCCGTAGAAATTTGTGATGGTTTGTGATCTACTTGTATGAACAGTGAATTTGTCACTTCAAAATTTTCCTGGACTGTTTTCATTTTCTCTTTTGATATTTCACTATCTCATGTTGATTAGGAAACCGAAACTTACAATCTTCTGCAAAATATTGTATTTATTTTTCATATCAAAGAAAACAGCTGATCTGAGTGGAGGATTACGTGGATTTTCTTAGATTTAAGTGTTCTAGTTTTTTTTTTTTCTTTCGATTTCATAATGGATTTTTTGGTCCTGAATTATTTCTCTATTTGACTAATTTGCTTGTTATTTGGGCTGCAGATTCTTGCGGTATACATTTCATACCTTTTTGGCTGAAGCAACATGATGGAGGTGGATACACGGCAGAAATTACAAGATGTAAGTGGTGAATACGTGACTCTTAGGACTATACTGCTAATGGAAAGTGTTTCTACATGGTTTCTGCTTGTTAGCTAAAGCTTTGTCTATTTTTATAGTGAAATGTATTATTTGTCAGAGAAATAGCAGAGTGATTGTTTTATGATACAGATGAGATTATCTGCTTGTAAAATCTTGTGTGATGAATATTTTAATTTTGCATTGCATGGAATGTTCAGCTGCATGTTGCTGGTCCTGGTTGAATTTTATTTGTGCAATTTGGAACCCTTGGTCTGCTGGTGAAATTTTCTTAGTCATGAATTACCCTTGAATTAAATTTAAATACACAAACAATATTCAGGGGAATCGGATTCCTAGGACCAGATGATGTCACTGTCACCTGTTGCCACTTGGTGAAGTCTTGTGAAATTAGATATTTGACAACTTCTAAATACACGTTTCAGGATCAAATGAGTGACTGTCGCAGCTTTGGCGGCAATTGTCGTCCATCTAGCCAGTCTAGAAAGATTTCGATTGGAATTCTGATTGACTCAACGTGGAAGAAAGGATCTGGAGGCGCTAAGGAAAATGAAGCTGCAGTACCAAACACAGAAAGGGTAAATTCTAAGAAAGAAAGTTCAGTTGAAGGTAAAAATATGGGAAAAGGTGCTTTTGATGCTACTAAAGGCAACCAAACTGAAGCTCCTGAGCAGGTCCATTCCCCTTGGATTACTACAAGATCCTTTGACCAAAAATTGCCAGCTTCTGCGGGTGTCCTTTACGCAGTAGAAACTTCCAATTTACCTGGTTCTACTGGAAGAAGGAACAAGATTAGCAGAGTAAAGAATGTGCCTGCAACGCACTCGGTAGAGTTTTTTGCCAACCAACCATCAAATTCACATTCTGGTGATTTAAAGCAGAAGTTTAGTGGATTCACCTACAAAAGGAAGGGCGGAAAGTATAGAAACTCAAATTCAGAAGAGGAATTTACATTTGCAACTGAAAAAGAAGGCACCATGCAAGATATAGCAGTGACTAATGATAAGACAGAAGAGAGAAGAACTGAAACTTTGAAAATGAAACTATGGGAAATACTGGGAAATGTTTCTTCACCGAAAAGTCAGCCATCTAATTCTCAGGCTCATCAGATTGGTGTCAATAATTTAAATCAGAAGCAAATTCTTGATCAAACAGATGATGTAGTTGTCAAGCCTAGACAGAGCTCAGATACCATAGAAACTGATTCTGAAACTCCTGATCATACTATGAAGAGACCAGTGACTCGTTCCTTGACCCAAAAAAGAGCTTCAACCAAACAGAAACCAGAGAAAACTGAAGTTGATCCATCCTCCAGTCACAGGCAAAAAATTCAAGAGAAGGATGTCTACTCCTTCGAAGAAGGATTGCTTGGAAAACAAAATGTTGCTGTCAATGATGGCTCTTCAATGTCTACAAGGAAGAAGGGCCAGATAAAGTGTTGCAGCATCAAACCACGTAAGATTCACTTCAGTGAAGACAACAATGGAGATGAGATTCAGGAAGGAAGTCACAAGAGTGAAATATCACTCCCTGCTGAGAAAATGTCTTCTCATAGCAATAAAATGGGAAATATCCATGGTTCTCAGAATAAGAGAGACTACTGTGAACCAAAGAATAGAAACAAAGAAAGAGATCCCCATCAATCTGCAAGGAAAACACCTTTCCCTGCTGAGAAAGCATCTTCTCTTAGCAACAAAATGGGAGATTTTCATGGTTCTTGTAGGAATAAGAGAGAATACACTGAACCGAAGAATAGAAACCAAGAAAGAGATTCCCATAAATCTGCAAGCGAAGACTCCCACCAGTCTTTATGGACACTCAGGACTGGTCAACAGAAGGATTTTAGCAGCTCCGCAGTACCTGAACATGGGGATCAACAAGAAAAATTTGATCCTCCCTCCTCAAATAGCGCTGTTGATCCTCAGAATGATTTCCAGAGTCCACCATTCAAAATCAATTCCTGTACCTTAAGCTCCCCCCCAAGCTCAATGCCAAAATATGACCAGATAAAACAGGTTTTTGGCAGTCCTGAACAAGCAGTGAGAAACTTTACTGTGGGAAAAATAAATAGCTTCAGGACTTTGTGGACTTCAAAGGCAGATTGTTTTGCCTCAAATAGTCAAACAGAATCGCCTGTATCCTTAGCTATTTTGAGGGCTTCAATATGATAGTGTATTATCATGTTAGTGATGTATAAGGTTAAGTTTTGTTTCATTTTGCCTATGTGTTTCCTTATTGAACTTCAGGATGTTGCAGCAGAAATTATGGATTCCCCACCCAGCAAAACATCACCTCTTAAGGGGGGAAAAGATGTGGAAGGTGGTCTTTTTGAATCATCATCTGAAGATGGATACTCTGAGAGCTCTGAAGAAGGTTCACCAATTGTTAAGGGTAACGACTATTTTATTCCTCATGCATGCTTGTCATAGAATGTTCACCAAGTACTAAGGGTGATCATTCTTTGTTCTCAAAAATATCATTTTCTTTATTTCCTCTTTTTCTCACCTCCTTAATCATGGTGTGCAGGTCATAGAGAAGGAGATAACTTCTCTCCAGAAATTGCAACTGCTGACAGATCAAAATTCATGCTTCATCCAACTAAAAGGCTCCGCAACCACAATGTTGAAAAACTCAGAAAATTTAGTCCCACATCACCCTCTCCAACAGGCACTTCTTATAACATAGTTACACTTTCTGCTCCATGTCCACGGTGTTACTGCCATCATCTGACTTTTTTTTATCTGTCCTTTCTCTGTAAAATAAATCCTTAGGCATTGTTGAAACTGAGCTCACTCCTGAGATTTCAGAACAAAACCAAGGGAATGAACTGGAAAGGTATTCCTTTCTGTACTTAAGACAGATATGAGAATTAATTGGATCCAAACTATTAAATACCATTATGTTTTTAATTTTGCATGATTTTGGGGCATAATCATGTTTCAGGGCCATTATGCTGTTCGCCACAGCTTTAGAAAACTTCAAAAAGAAAATGAAGTTGGAGACTAGAAAGAAATCCTCGGACATTTTGATGTCTGTCTCAGAGGAGATACGTCTACAGTTGAAGAATATTGAGTCGCAAATCCAAACAGATCTGTAGGTTTTTTGAAATTAATTGATTTTCTAAATGTAAAAGTCAGTTATCAGGTCTAATCTCAATAATGTTTTCAGGGGGAAGCTGTCAAGTGTTAGTAAATCAAAAAGGAGACGCCTGGAGTCAAGATTTGAAGGTAATGAATTTCATCTGCTACTGTACAGCTTCATGAACTTATCTTAAATGTTTGCTGCTATTTAAATTTATCAGAATGTTATTGCACTAAAAGCATATCTTCAACTTTTTATTGTTGAATATGATGGTGTATTTTTCTGCTTCTTTAGTATTCACCCAACATATTCTGAACTCCCATTAGCCATCTATTTGCAGTGCAAATACACATTTTATAACATCCAACAGTCCCTTTTATTAGCAATCAAACCTCGCTTAGCACCACCTGTTTTGAATCACTAGTGCATTAGACATGAAGATCCATCAACTGACAGGTGAGGTACACCATCAATACCGAGTATGCAGTTTTTTTATCAAGAAATTATCGAGTCTCATATTTATATTGCCAGGGATGGAAACTAGCTTCAGAATAAGAACATTCAAATTTTTGACCAATTCCTGTCTTAATGACTTTGTATTTCTTCTATGAAATCTTGTGTCTCTGATGTTAGTTTCCCTTATCACTGCATGTCTAGGTACTATTGCCTGTAATGTAGGATTAGTGATTCTAGAACCATCAATGATTGGTGAACCTGTGGATCCATTTGCAACTCATTTGGAAATAATGCCTTAATGGTATTTCTTTCCTATATTTCAAAGCTCTGCGATTGAAAATATCTTTTTTAGGAACCAGACCGCAATAAGGTGTATTTCACTCTCTTTACTACTAGTAGGAAAGGTAGAGAATGGAAAAAACCACAACTAAGGTGTCTTCTATAGCTCCATCTTGATTGATTGCCATTGAAGGTCCCACTGAACAGAAGTAATTTAGAAAGACTCTTCTTTCTCGAAGGTGATCGGTCATGGTATCTGCCGTCCCCTTCCCTTTCACCACTGGCATCTGAAGGTCTTCAAGCTGTCAACAACTGATTGTTTTATTAATATAACATAGTATTAGCAACTCATGCAGATCCATACCAGGCATACATGTTTCTTTAAATAAAAGGTTCTGTAGATTTGATAAATTCTAATCAGTCTAACTCAGCCTTAACTTCTTAAGGGTCGTCTAGCTGTTATGTTGAATCAATTCATTGTCTGAGAATTTTTTTCTTGCCCAAGCTTTAATAGCTGGTGTTCTGATTCCTTTTTTTTTTTCTGTGCAGAACAACAAGAGGAACTAAAGTTGATACATGATAAATTCAAACAAGATATTTATCAGCATCTCCAGGAGTGTAAAACCACGCTTGAAGGACTAGAATTGCACCAGATTGACTTCAACGGAACTGTGAAAAAGCGAAGTATGTGAGCTTATGTTATAGCTAGTAAATTTTTTTAATAAATACATTATTGAAATGTGTTTGATTGATTTCATATTATTCCTAATTTTTATTAAAACTTTTTAACTTGAGTTACACATACAAGCATGTGAGTTTGGACGTCATGATGCTTGTGGTGGATCTGTGATAATTGAAGTTTCAAGTTGATCAACAACTTCCAAACATTTTTAACTGGCATCTTTATGTTAAAAAGTTTTCTATTTTTAATTGGTTACTTGTTTATCCAACGTAAATTAATTTTTTACTAGCAAAGTTTTCATTTGATGTAAATGATTTGGGATAGCAACATGTCAGGGCAATTATTTGGTTGAAGATTAATTGCAGTCATATGCTCCGTCTCTTTAGTGCTTTGGACCTCCACAGGAATGTAAATAGGTGCCTACATTATTTATTTATCATTTTGCATCAATAAAGTTACTTCATCTGCAATGCTCTTATTTATTGTGATGGTATGACTTAAGTTTTGACACAACATGGAAGTATCTAAATGCCATTAGCTTGATCTAGGGCATCCTAGATACACTAATGAGTCACAGTCTGGTAACAACAGAAACAGAGTTGAATGGAGATGTACCCTGTGTGGAAACTCTGAAATACCCTAGTGTTTTATTTGTTGTCTATCTCCATATTGCAGAAGCATCACACCAGAAGCTTCTTATGCAAGCGGAAGAAGCAGTGAAGACACAGCTAGATGGTGCACAAAGAAGAATCACAGCTGTGCAAAAGGCAAGTCTGCTTCTATTTTAGGAAACATGATCCTCAGCATTTTCTAGCATCTGGGTTCTGGGTATATTATTCCTGATAATTGTATCATTGCATGCTCTACGGCCTTTGCTTGTGTGGATACGTAGCTGTTTTTTTTTTCCTCCGTTGGTATGGCATTAATTATGAAAAGATGGCAAGACACCTAACTGTATGTATCTATAATGGTGTGAGTTTACATTCGTGGGGGTCACAGTCTAGAAGCTTATGAATTAGTATTCTTCTTGCAATATCAATCTATTAGTGGTTGAACCTTTAATGTTCATAATTACACCTATAGATTTGTCAAGTTGTTGCCTATTGAAGGTTATGTCCTCGTGCATCTAGGATTATGCCCATAAAATAATAATGTTAGTGTTTATAATTGAAAGAGAGCTTGCGGAGCTAATGTGAACCTTCCCTGTCATTCATTCATTGCAGTTGGCAAGGGAAAAGACGCTCCAGTTGAAGTATGTTGTAGCCGAGTGCTTGAATGAGGGTGTTCTAAGTTGACGAGGTTTTTTAACTGATGGCTAACAAGATGGGGACTTTGTACAGAGATCAGAATTAGGAAGAGGCCGAAGGTTTTACGAGTTTCCTAGAGGTTGAGCCTGTAAGCTTTTTCTAGGTTATAAGATTGCACATCATGCTGTGGAATTGGTCATTCATTTCATAACTGCGCTGGGAACCATGCTTTAATTGTTGTGACAGCCAAGTCCCTCTGGCAGGTATTTTTGTCATACGTCCACGGTGTTGCCGTTTAGCTATATAGTAAAGCATACTGAGATTTTTCATTTAGTAGTCAACCTCAGATTAGATAGCTTTTTTCTTTCTTTCCTAAGCTGCCTTTGGACGAGTTAAACAGTCCATAATGGTAAAAGTATGTTCCAGAATTTTCGTTTCTGAAAATATAGAGCGTAGCGGTGCATGAGAATGATTGAGGGTAGTCCAATTTTACAGTCTAAGTCACTGCATGCACAGAACATTTTCACTAGAAATGAACTTGACAATGTTCCTATAAGTTGCTTCAGGAGGCACCTGTGAGTCTTTCTTGACAATTTGCTTTCTAAATATAAAGTGATAGTAGGTTCAAATCTTTCAGACCACTACTTCTCAATAGAAAGAAAAGGAAAAGGTTAAAAATTTGTGAGAGCTTCAAGAGAGTATTTGATGTGGGGCATGTGGTGTGAAGAGCTCACGGATAAGTTTGATAGACAAAAGCTCAAGAAGACGTTGTGGAAGGTAAGCATGCATTGTTGCTTTGATGGGTTATAACTGTGCCTGATTGATGCAACATATAATCCGAAAAGCTAAGTATGTCGGAGGCCAACAAATAGCGGAGTGTTGAAGGCTATCCAGGTCATTTTCGAGGTTAAAATATATTTCAAAGTTTTTTTTTTTTTTTCTTTTTGTGATCTGGATTTCTTTATTATACGCTATGTCAGCATTTGACATGCTTTGCTGGGATAAACCACAAGTTTGTAGATATTCCATGTACATCCATTATTAGCCAAGAAATTCCTAGGTTATAATATATGATAATGACATGACAAAGAAAGGTGACCTGGGTTAGCCTTTTGACATTTTAGAATCCAGCAAGGATATATTCCAGCTGAAAATGAGAGAATTCCTTGGCGTGCTGTATACACCATTCATTGCTTTGATGGTGGGACCTGCATCCTCTTATCATTGTTTGTAATCTGTGTTTTCATTGTCAATCAATCCTCGTCTGATTGTTGAATTTTATAGGCTGTGATTTTGTTTCGTCAGTCGGTCGGTGTCCGGGGAGGGAAAAGGGCGCATCCCAGATAGGAAAACAAAGAGGCACGTGAACCACCACGCGTGCACACGTGAAGTGCAAACCTTTTATTTTATTTTTATGAAGAATTAGGGATTTATATTATTTTGTAAGATTATATAATCTAAATTTGATATTCCTTTTTATTTTACTGTTATGAGATATTGTTTGAAAGTTTATAAAAAAGAGAAATTGAGGAAAGTTCTTAGGGGTTGACGTGTATGCTTAATAACTGATATATGAACATCAATCTAAAATATTAATTATGTGCTTGACAACTCACTGGATTGATGATAATTGAGATTTGCATAAAAATTCTAAATTTTTATCAAGATTTTAATTATAGGGGTGAGACAATTGATCAAATTATTGAGAACTGTTTGTTAAAGTGGAAGATTGATAAAGTTTTGATTGTTGCAATAGGCAATGGAAGCTCTAATAATTTGACTATTGTATATTTGAAGAATATGATACAAGATTAACCAACTATTATATTGTTAAATGAGTATTTGCATGTTACATATTATGTATATATTGTAAACCTTATTGTGCGTAAGGACTTGAAAGAGATTAATGTTTTAGCTGTTAAGATTCAAAATACAGTCAGGTTTTTGAGATCTTTACCATATAGATAACATACATTTAAGAAGTGTGCGGAGAGGTAGATTGAAGATATGGTGTAAGAAATCAATTTGTTTTGATCTAGTAACTCAATGGAATTCAACTCATTGATATTAGAAGCTGCTGAAAAATTTAAGGATATTTATAAAGTTAGGTGAAAATGACTCTATGGATATGAGTTATTTTATAGAGGTTGATTTAAAGAGAAACAAAAAAAAAAAATATAGGGACACTTAGTTTTGAGGATTGGAAAAATGTTAGATCCATGTGAAGTTATTTTAACCATGTAAAGATTTTTTACATGGTTACATTGAAATTTTTTTACTTTTTGTATGTTATATCAAATTCTTTCTCCAATGAATTTATTTATATGCATACAAACATATCACAAATGTGTAGAAATAAAGATAATCTTTCATGTAGAATGAGAAAGAACATGATGTTAAAGTATGAGAAATATTAGAAAGATAAAAAAAAAAATAGAATTTCCTGTTGTACGTGGCTATTGTCTTAGATCCACATTTCAAGCTGAAATATATGAAATTTTGTTTTAGTGAGTTATATGATGTTGAAAAGGCACAATTGTTAACAAAAAATGATAAAATAATATTTTGGTGAGTTTGTATGATTTTTATTTGAAAGTTGATAGGGTGAAGGATGATATGAACAATGGTACGACATCTATTAGACACCAACATGATGTTAATGCTAGTAATGACATGGAGGTAAATGATATGTTAAACACTTTGGCTCGATTTAAAAAATATTTAGAGGAGAAAGATAGTCTGGAGAGTAGAAATGGAATTGAGAGTTATTTGATTGACGGATGTGAAGATCTCAATGAAAATAGGTTAAATATTTGGGCTGGTGGAAGTATAATGCTTTAAAATATAAGATTTTTTCTAAGGTCTTATAATCATAACATGTGGTGGTTCTTTATCTTAAAAGTTATTCCTGTATCGAAATTACTTTTGAAACAACCTTTAGCATTGATGGTCATATACTCAATCAATTTTGAAGTTTTTTATTTCCAACAACAGTTCAAATATTTATTTATTGTCAAAATTAGTTGTATTATATATCAATTTCAATCGACATTACAACTTTGATGGATGATATTGAAACCTACAAAAACCTCAAGAAATTTATGTTATAAACTTACACATTTTATTTTATGATTTATTAATTAATGTTTTTTCAATCTAACATGTATAATTTGTTAAAACGTTTAACATTCGAATAATATTTTTATCAATTTAAGAAAAATCTGACCTGAAGGGTCAATTATCTAGTTACAAGATCATAAGAAAAGAAATGGCAGGACATGAACCGACTGGATCAAAATATATTTATCAACTCTTCAGACAACCAAGGTTTATGAATGGTCAAATTAGACATCATAATAGTTTACATTTTTCTAGTGTATATACATGTAAAATATGCGGAGAGTGAAATCGTTATATACATGACCACAACAGCTTGACCAAATGACCGAAAACTCGACATCATATTTAGCCAGTGCAGATGATCATAGACCATTCCAGTAAGGAATTCCTTTAATTATGCTGCTTCAAGCATCGCATGCTTTGAATTTTTAGTTCTCGTCGGGAATGGAGACTTCTGACTTACAGATCCCCTAGCTGAACCATCATGGAGCTTTA
>Ga0307515_10015315_pt1 | contig 14136 bp, 9 predicted proteins | sample 17_EM_MG_FD_194513 | JGI IMG/M metagenome (GOLD analysis project Ga0307515, IMG submission 194513) | Populus trichocarpa ectomycorrhiza microbial communities from riparian zone in the Pacific Northwest, United States - 17_EM | ecosystem: Host-associated > Plants > Roots > Unclassified | place...
CAGGTGCAGATCCGGCTCGACGGGGCTCTCGACGACCTGGAAAAGATCCGTGAGACGCCGATCGTGGTCGGCGGCCGCACGCTCAAGCTGGCCGACATCGCCGAGGTCAAGCGCGGCTACCAGGATCCCGCCACGTTCCTGATCCGCAGCGACGGCGAGCCGGCCATCGAGCTCGGCGTGGTGATGAAGGATCGCTACAACGGGCTGGAGCTGGGCAAGAGCCTGGAGAAGGAAGCCAAGGCCATCTCCGCGGAGATGCCGCTGGGCATGAGCTTCGCCAAGGTCACCGACCAGTCGGTGAACATCGAGGAAGCCTACGACGAGTTCATGCTCAAGTTCTTCGTGGCGTTGGCGGTCGTCATCGTCGTCAGCCTGATCAGCCTGGGCTTCCGGGTCGGGCTCGTGGTGGCCATGGCCGTCCCCCTGACCCTGGCGGGCGTCTTCGTGATCATGCTGGTCACCGGCCGCGACTTCGACCGCATCACGCTGGGCGCGCTGATCCTGTCGCTGGGCCTGCTGGTCGACGACGCCATCATCATCATCGAGACCATCGTCGTGAAGATGGAGGAAGGCCGCGACCGCATTTCGGCGGCCACCTACGCCTGGGGCCACACGGCCGCGCCGATGGCGGCCGGTACGCTGGTGACGATCATCGGCCTGATGCCGGTGGGCTTCGCCAAGTCCACGGCCGGCGAATATGCCGGCAACATCTTCTGGGTCGTGGCCTTCGCCCTGATCACCTCGTGGTTCGTGGCGGTGATCTTCACGCCTTATCTGGGGGTCCTGATGATCCCCAAGATCAAGCCGGTCGAGGGCGGTCACGCGGCGATCTACGACACGCCGCGCTATCGCCGGCTGCGTTCGATGGTCGTCTGGACGGTGGATAACCGCTTCAAGGTGACGGCCGGCGTGGGCGTGGCGATGGTGCTCGCCGTCCTGATGATGGGCGGGACCAAGAAGCAGTTCTTCCCGATCTCCGACCGGCCCGAGGTGCTGATCGAGGTTCAGATGCCCGAAGGCCAGAGCATCGCCTCGACCAGCCAGGCGGTGGAGAAGGTCGAGGCCTGGCTGCGCCAGCAGCCCGAGGCCAAGATCGTCACCAGCTACATCGGCCAGGGCGCGCCGCGGTTCTTCCTGGCGATCTCTCCGGAACTGCCCGATCCGTCCTTCGCCAAGATCGTCGTGCTGACGCCGGACCAAAAGGCGCGCGAGGTGCTCAAGCGTCGCGTGCGCCAGTTCGCGGCCAGCGGCGCGGTCCCCGGCGCCAGGATCCGCGCGACGCAGATCGTGTTCGGTCCGCCCTCGCCCTTCCCGGTCGCTTTCAGGGTCATGGGACCCGACGCCCCGCGTGTGCGCCAAATCGCAGAGCAGGTCCGCACGGTGATGCTGCGCAACAACGGCCTGCGCCAGGTCAACACCGACTGGGGCGAGCGCGTTCCGACGGTCCACTTCGTGCTCGACCAGGACCGCCTGCGGGCCTTCGGTCTCAGCTCGAGCGATGCGTCGCTGCAGCTCCAGTTCCTGCTGACCGGCGTACCGGTGACCCAGGTGCGCGAGGACATCCGCTCGGTCGAGATCGTGGCGCGCACCACCGGGGCCGATCGCCTCGACCCGGCCAGGCTCGGCGCCTTCACCCTGGTCGGCGCATCGGGAGAGCGCATCCCGCTCGACCAGATCGGACGGGCCGAGGTGCGCATGGAAGATCCCATCCTGCGCCGCCGCGACCGGCTGACGACCATCACCGTGCGCGGCGACATCGACGAGCGGCTGCAGCCGCCGGACGTCTCCACCCAGGTCCTCAAGGACCTCAAGCCGATCATCGCGGCCCTGCCGGCCGGCTACAAGATCGAAACGGGCGGCTCGATCGAGGAGGCCGGCAAGGCCAATGTCGCCCTGGCCGCGGTCTTCCCGCTGATGTTCATCCTGATGATGGTGGTGATCATCTTCCAGGTCCGCTCGCTGTCGGCGATGTTCATGGTGCTGCTGACCGCGCCCTTGGCCCTGGTCGGGGTCGCGCCGACCCTGCTGATCTTCCACCAGCCGTTCGGGTTCAACGCCATCCTCGGGCTGATCGGCCTGGCCGGGATCATCATGCGCAACAGCCTGATCCTGATCGGCCAGATCCACATCAACCAGGAAGAGGGGCTGGACCCGTTCCACGCCGTCGTCGAGGCGACCGTGCAGCGGGCAAGGCCGGTGATCCTGACCGCCCTGGCCGCCATCTTCGCCTTCATTCCGCTGACCTTCTCGGTGTTCTGGTCCTCGATGGCCTACACCCTGATCGGCGGGACGATCGGCGGGACGATCCTGACCCTGGTTTTCCTGCCGGCGCTCTACGCGATGTGGTTCCGGATCAAGGATCCTGAGCGCGACACCGTCCAACCTGGCGCAGCCGCGCTTCCCTAACCCGCCGCCTCGACTTGGAGGACTCCAATGACCGTTCCTGAAACCACCCTGGCCGACCAGATCGCCCCGGGAGCCTCAGGCCTGGAACAGCTTCAGGCGATGATCGCCGCCGGTGGGCGCCCGCCCATCGGCGACACCCTGGAGTTCTCCTTGACCGAGGCCGGCGATGGATGGGCGACCTTCGAAGGCCTGCCCGGCCGCCATGCCTACAATCCGATCGGCACGGTGCACGGCGGCTATGCGGCGACCCTGCTCGACTCCGCCTGCGGCTGCGCGGTGCATTCCAAGCTCAGCGCCAAGCAGGGCTAGACCGACAAGACGGGCCTGGTGCGGGCCGAAGGCCGGATCGTGACCTTCGGTCGCCGCGCCGCCTTCGCCGAGGCGACGATCAAGGACGCCAGGGGGCGGATCTACGCCACGGCGACATCGACCTTGCTGGTGTTCGAGCGTTGAGCGCGGCGGGGCTCAACGCCCAGCGTTGAAACTTGAGATATCGACTGCCCCAAGCGGCAAAGCCGTGCTCACGCGGCCGGACGGACCCTGGCGCAAACGGTCATCAGAATGGCGCATCGCGCCATCTTCGCCGACCCGCCCGTGGCGTAGGCTAGACCGCCAAGCCCGCCTCGAGACGGGCGACAGGGAGAACGCCCATCATGCCCCGCGACGATGTCGCCCTGCCGTCGAGTGACGACTCCGGATCAGGTCCGCCGACACCTCCCGTCGGCATGGGCGGCCGCCTGCTGATGTTGTTGCTCCAAGGCATGCCGTTGATTTTCGGGATCGGCTTCGTCGCGCCGCTGATTGCGCAACTCCTCGAGCGCGTGGTTCCGGGCGCGGCGCAGGCTCAATGGCCTCTGGTCGCGGGCCTTGCGATCGGCGGATCGTGGGGTGCGATCGCCAACCTGAAGGGGCGATGGTTATGAGCGCCTCCGCGACGGTGCGCGAGCGCGATCTCAGCGAACTTTCGTCCCAAGAGTTGCTGCGCCTGGAGCGTTCGATCGCCGACGGCTTCATGGGTGGCCTTCCGTGGGGCTCCATCGCCTGGGCGTTTGTGAACCTGGCGGTCTGGCTATCGCTTTGGCCCCTCACGCTGTCGGGCGTTCTGCCCCTGTGGGCGGCGGCGCCCATCGCGACCGTGACCGTGATCCTGTCCTACCTGCCCTCTCACGAGGCCCAACACAGGATCATCGCTCGCGAAGGCGAGCGGCTGTTCTGGCTGAACGAACTTGTGGGCCACCTCTCGCCTGTCCCGTTGGGACTGCCCTACGAAGCCGCCCGTCTCACGCACTATGAGCACCACCAGCACACCAATGACCTGGAACTCGACCCGGACATCAACACCAAGTCCGACAGCGGTTGGCACATGGTCGTCAAGGACATCGGCAGCCAACTGCAGACGGTTCCAAAGATCAACATCGCCTACGCCAAGGCCCTGGAACGCATCGGATCGGACGACGCCCGCCGCGCCGGCGCCGTGCTCCTGGTCTACGCCCTTGCCACTAACGCCCTGCTCTTCGGGTTCGCTTGGGCGGGCTACGCGCTCGAGGTAGCGGCGATCGTGTGGCTGCCGCGCATCGTCGGCGGGGTCTACATCCGGTTTTTCCTGAGCTGGGCGCCCCATCATCCGGGCGCGGACCTAGGTCGCTACCGCAACACCCGCGGGTTTCGAAGCCGCCTCGGCAACATCCTCACGATGGGGATGCAGTACCACATCATCCACCATCTCTATCCGCGCATGCCGCTCTTGCGCCATCCGGCGGCCTTTCGCGCGCTTCGGCCTATCCTCGTGGCGCGCGGGTGCCGGCTGGACGGGATTTAGCGGTCGAACAGCGGTGGATTCGGAGCGCCAGAGGGCTCCGCTTCATCATGACGCCAGCTTCAAGGGGGTGGCGCAACCGCCGGGTTCTGGGCATTTTACGCGTGATGGTCGAGGCCCTAGAACAGCTGCCGATGTCCCTGGGCTATTTCCGCCTGATCTTGCGCTGCTTTGGCGACACCTCGGAGCGTCGAGCCGCCATCTTGGCCGGCACCGGCGTCACCGACGACATGCTGCGCGACCCCTCCGCCGACATCAGCCTCTTCCAGCAGGGCCGACAGGTGGAGAACCTCATCGCCCTGTTCGGGGACGGTTGGGCGCTGCGAGCGCCCGAGCTATGGAATCTCTCCTGCCATGGGCCGCTGGGAGTCGCGGGGGTCGCGGCGCCGGACCTCGCCGCGATGGTGGAGGTGATCGCCCGGTTCGGCTTTGTTCGAGCGCCGTTCTACAGGACCTCGCTGCGGCGCGGCCCGCAGTGGTGCCAAATGGACTACGATCTGACGGTCGATCTCACCGAGAGCGTTTGGCGCCCGATGATGGAAGTTTCTTTCATCGGGTTCCGGGCGGGCGTTGCGTCGATGTTGGCCGCGCCGCCCGCCGAAGCCCACTTCTTCTTCGCCTGCGTCGAACCCGAACACGCGCCCCAAGTTCGGGCCATACTCGGCGAGAACGTCGCCTACGGCGCGGCGCGCAACGCGATCCGTTTCCCCACCGCCTGGCTCGCGCTCCAGTCCCCCATGGCCGACGCCACGCTGTACAGCGTCGCGCTGCAGGAGCTGCAGGCCGCGAGGGCGCGGCTCATCGCGCCGGACGGTTTGCGGGACAGGGTGGAGCGGCTGCTGAAATCCCTGCCCGCCGGCCACCCCACGGCCGACGATGTCGCGCGCCTGACCGGCGTCTCGCGAAGAACCTTGGTTCGGCGGCTCTCGGAGGCCGGGACCGGCTACCGCGAACTTGTGGACGCCGAACTGCGCGTCCGCGCCGAGCGACTCCTGCGAGCCGGCCACCTTTCCCACGCCCAGATCGCCGAGGCGCTGGGCTACACGGATCCGTCGAGCTTCAGCCGGGCCTGCCGCCGATGGTTCCGGGGCGCACTGGCGCCGGGTTGCCGGCCGGACCGAGCCTGAAGACAAACCAATCGGTCTTGACGAGCACAGGCCTTGAGCCCGGATCGATCAGCCGCACTTCAACTCGGGGCGTGGGTTTCACCTCCCGCCAAGCGCTCTCACATCAGGGGCGGCTCGAAGCCGCCAGTTCATCGCGCGCAACCTCCTGCAATGCAGTCGCCTGCGTTCGGGAGAGGCCAAGCTCACGCGCGGCGATTTCTTGCGGTCCGAGGCTTGCCGGATCTCGCCCGGTGATCTTGCCGAACACCATCAACGCCTCAAGATAATAGCCAGCGGCGCTGGCGTGGTAGTAGTCGTTGGTCCACAGACTAATCTGGTTGAAGCTGACGCCGTCGAACGGGTTGGGATCGGCAAGACCGACGGCGAAGGCGCGGTTCCAGGCCTCGCCGACCGGCAGGACACCCCGGATGTAAGGCGAGGAGACCGCGGCAGCGTCGTAGCCACGGCGCAGGTCCAGGGCCATCTGCTCGATCGGCTGGCCAGCCCAGTGTCCTGTAGGGCAATAGACTTGGTCAGCTCGCGACCAGGTCGACGTCAGGAGCACGTTCACACGCGGATTCTTCGCGCCCAGCATCTCCGCCAGGTCGCGGGCGCCGGAGATCAGCAATGTAGGGTCGCCGGGCTTCGTGGCGTCGAGAACGCTCTGGCTCTGCATGACGACGTGGTCCCAGGACTTGTCGATCAGCGCGCGCTTTTGCGCGTAGTGGTACTCCAGGCCCATACCGCCGACCGTTTCGGCGCTGACATCGTAGTCGAGCCCGGCCTCCTGCGTGAACATCTTGAACAGGGCTGGCACGCCGCCCGTGGGACCTGTGTTGCCCCCACCAACGGGACGACCTGGACCGCCCGGACCGCCCGGACCAGCGGAAGCACAGGGACCACCGGGGGCGGCCGCATCTGCGCCGGCTACTGCCGTCGCCGGCGCGGCGGCCCCGACTCTGCCCGCACCAACAGGCCCGGCGCCTGCTTCAGCGCCCGCGGGGTTATTCAGGTCCGTGATCGAGTTCACGCGATACTTCCACGCGGGCGAGCCCGCGCCGTAGGTGAAGCTGTTGCCGATGAAGAGCACGCTCTCGGCTGCCTGGGCCAACCCGGCGCCGAGCCCGAAGGCGAGCGCCGCCGCTGACCCGATCGCCACGTGCCGAATTCTCTTGCCTGACATCGGCGTTTCGCTCCCGTGCGTCGCCACTAGTTGACCCGCTTCTGACAGGAGAATGCCGAAGCCCATTTGGCCGAACCCGCGACATATTGAGGATAGGATGGGTACCTGCACATCGGCCGCGTCGAGGTGATCGCGTCGCCGCTATAAGTCGCCAAGGTCGGCGCGTCCGGGGGCGCAATGTCGTTCTCGACCCAGTCGCGCAGCACGCCTGCGATATTCCAGCTGCTGGGCATCGCCTCGCCCGTGGCCGACCGGCTGGTGCGCCCGTGGTCGCCGCTTGGCAGAACGTAGTAACGCACCGCGCCGTCGACGGCCGTCTTGCCGTTGTGCTTCACCACCGCATCGTACAGCCGCATCTGCGCCCGCGGGTTGGTGATGGTGTCGCCGCCGCCGGTCACCCAGATGAGCTTGCCGCCTCGGCGGATGAAGGTCGACCAGCCGACCGGCACGTCCAGTTCGCGCGAGAGCCGCTCGATCCGGGCGCGGTTGGCGGTCAAGTCGAACTTGAACAGGTTGTAGTCGGGGCCGTCGCCGAACAGCATGCGCTGCATCGGAGCGCCGATGCCAAACTGACCCGTGGCGGGATCGTTAGCGTCCGTGCGGACGCGCGACAGCAGCGCCGTCTCGCCCCCTCCGGCCCAGCCTGGCCAGTCCGAGAAACCGTTCGGCAAGGCGAAGGGGTACTTCACCGAAGCGTGCAGAGAGTTCAGCAGGGCCAGTTGCGGACCGGAGAGGCAGGTGTCGCCTTCGTCGCCCCCGCTAGGGCAAAGAAGGCTGGCAAGCGGCGCGTGCGTCACCGCCGGGTCGAGCTTGGCGCCGCAGGCGGCGGTGGCGCTGATCACCCCGTCCTTGAGCCCGTCGAGCCCGTCGCAGGCCTCCTGGATCGCGGCGTTGAGCGCCGGATACTTGGCCGGGGGGATCCACTCGCCGGGAACGGTTTGCGACTGCATCTTCAGCGTCGGATCGATCAGCAGGCCCTGAAAATAGGCCAGGGGAACCATCGAAATCACGCCGTCATAGTCGGCGCCATAGCGCGCGACGACCTCGAGCGCCTCGCGTCCGCCTTGCGAGCCGCCCGAGAAATAGCTGCGCTTGGGCTTGGCGTCCTGCATCATCTTGAGCACGGCGGAAGCCGCGTCGTGGGTCTTCTTCAATTGGGCATAGGCGAAGTTCGTCCAGGCCTCGTCGTTGCGCACCCAGGCCATGGCCTGACCCTGATGGCCTGAATCGCTGCCATAGACCGCGAAGCCCTGGGTGAGCAGGGATGGCGCGCCCAGCGGCGTCGGCGTGCCGGCCCCGCCCGCATTGGTCAAATCCTGGATCGAGCCGTTGTTGGCGCTACCGCCCACTTGCCACATGCTTCCGTTCCAGGTGTCGGGAACGGCGATGGCGAAGTCGATGGTCGGGGTCGCCGGATCGACCGGGAGGATCGAGCCTTCAATACGGCAGTAGGACGGATGCGGCAGCGATGGCCCCGCGGGTCCCGCCGGCCTCGGGCCGCCGCCTGGCGGACCGCCGGGCGGGCCGCCGGCAGGGCGCGGCGCCGGAGCGGCGACGACGGTCACTGCCGCCACGCTTCGAGCCGCGGTGAAGCCCCGGGTCGGCAGGGCGATGACCGAGGCAAGGCCGGTGCGACCGGCCATGGCTTCGCAAGCCACGGGAGCCGCGCTCGCGGGCTGCCAGGCCATAAGAACCAGCGCCGCCGCCGCGGCGCCCAGCAGCGTTCGTCCTGCAGCGGTGCGCCTATTGGCGAACGGCATTGTCTTTTCGAGGTTTATCATCGGCGGGCTTTCTCGGCTCTCTGACCTGAGGGGATCGTCGCATCTCGCACCATCCATCACTCGTACCGGCGGGCGATGGATGGCGTTTGGGGAGCCGCCAAGCGACGGCCCCCACGGGCTTAGAAGCGGGCGCGCAACGCGATGTTGAAGGCGCGGCCGACGACCTCATAGAGCGCCGAGTTCGTCGCCCCAGGATTGCCGCCGACCACGGGGGGGGCCTCGTCCATGAGGTTGGTGATCGTCCCCCGCAGTTCGAGGTTATCGCTCACGGTCCAGCGGGCGCTCAGGTCGAAGTACTCGCGAGCGGCCGTACCGGGGGCCGGCGAAGCTGGACGCGTGACCGACGTCAGGTCGTTGACCGCGTCGATGTAGCGGTAGCGCAGGTCGACGGCCACGGGTCCGATGCTGTAGCCCAGCGTGGTCAACACCTTCCATTCGGGGTTGGCCCCGGTGTCCGTGAAGTTCCTGAACGGCGAGGTGGTGAGGTCCTGGGTCGAATACTCGCGGAGCTTGTTGATCACCACGCTGAGCGAAACGCGACCTGAGTTTTCCGGGAGACCAAGGTCACTCAGCCGCGCGGCCCAATCCACCTGCACGTCGATGCCACTGGTGCGGAAGCCGCCGAGGTTCATCGAAGGTTGGCCGATCTGGGTGAAAAGCCCCGTGCCCCGATCCCGGGCGATCAAGCCGCAATAATAGTTGCTGCTCGAATAGGTCGGGTTCGAACCATCCAGGTTGAAGCAGCGGGACACGGAGGTGGCCGCGTTCAGGAACGAAATCTGATCGCGGATCCGGATGCGATAATAGTCCACCGACATCCTCAGATTGCTCAGCAGCGGATGATCGAACGGCGAGGACAGGATCGCGCCGTAGGACACCGTCTCGGCGACCTCCGGCTCTAGGTTGACGTTGGACCGCGCGGTCGAACTCGCGTCGGCGCGCGGATAGATATAGGTCGCCAGGATCGAGGCCGGCACGCCCTGCGCCACGCAGAGCGCTTCCACCTGGGCCTTCGCCGCCCCAGAGCGGGCCGGGCCTCGGACGTCACAGGGATCGCCCTGCCCGGTCTGAGGCGTGCCGACGTTGGCCGGCGTGTCTCGCGGAGAATCGAACAGTTCCGAGAGGCTCGGCGCTCGAACGGCGTGCTCAAAACCACCGCGCAGACGGACGAACTTGTTGAGACGCCAGTTGATGTCGACCTTCCAGGCGGAGACGCCGCCGCTGACGCTATAGTCGGAATATCGCGCCGCCGGCTCGAGGGTCAGCTCCTGAATAAGCGGAAGGTTCGCCAGGACAGGAATGGACAACTCGCCGAAGATCTCCTTCACGGAGACCTCGCCGTCGGCCGCCGAGGTGCCCGGGATGGCGATGTAGTCGCCGGACGCAAGCGTGGGGTCAGGCACCGTCTTCAGGCTGTTCTTGCGCCAACCCGCACCGGCGGCGAAGCGGGCGTCGCCGGCCGGCAGGGTCAATAGCGAGCCCTGCACCGTGCCTTCAACGACATCCTGGCGCAGGGTCGTGGTGTTGGTCGAGGTTCGTGTGAAGTAGTTTGTGCAGGCCGCCGGTATGGTCTTGCCGCCGAACGGGTTGTAGCCGCCACACAGGGCCACGCCGCCGTCGGGCGCATCGAAGAGGCGCTGCAACGCCGAGATGCTGACGGCGTTGCGCAGGGTCTCGACACCGTCCATGCCGCCAGACGAGCCATAGACGTCCCAGCGCCAGTCTTTCACCGGCAACTCGCCCGTCGCGCCCAACAAGAACTGATAGGTGTTGAACTGCTCGAGCCACTCGCGGGGGGCGAACTGCTGCTTGGACATGGTCTGGGTCAGGGTGAACGGCGCGTTCGGGTTCGGCCGCGCAGCCAGCAGCGTCCGCAGGTCCGCCGGAATGTAGGGGTTTGCGACCGGGACCTTGGGGAGCCAGGCTCCGAGCTGGGTGCTATATTCGACCGGCGTGAGCACACGGGAGTTGACGTAGTAGGCTTGCGCATAAGCCTTGGTCTTCGGCGTGACATTGTATTCGAGCTTGCCAAAGAAGTTCTTGCGGGTCATCGGGGCGACGAGTGTCCCGCCGATGAGGCGGAACTGGACGGCGTTGTTGACGAGGATGTACTCGCCATTGCCCGTTGCGGCTGGATCGGTCGCGACCCCCAGGGGCACCCGGCTGTTCACCGCCGGCGACGCCAGGCGCAGGGTCCCGTCAGGATTGAAGTACAGCGTCTGTGAGTTGCGCACTGTGCCGGGGGCGACGCCGTAGGTGCTGAACAGGGCGTTGACGGCGGCTTGGCTGGGAAGGTTCGCGCCGTCCGGAGAATAGCTGCCGGTGTCGGAATTCAGGTTGCCCAGAGACCGCAGGTAGAACTCACGGTCGGCCAAGGCCAGCCGGTCGCGCTCGGTGTAGCCGATCGAGAACAGCGCGTGGCCCCGGCCGTCGGCGAAGCTGTCGCCGGCCGTCACGGACACGTCCCGGCGCTTGGCGTCGTTCTTGAACGACTGGCCGTAAGAGGCGTTCATTTCCACCCCTTGCAGGGTCTTGCGGGCCTGGAAATTGACCACACCCGCGAGGGCGTCCGAGCCATAGACCGCCGACGCGCCGCCAGAGATGACTTCGACGCCACCGATGACGCCCTGCGGCAGGCTGTTGATGTCGACGACCCCGGCGCTGGTCGACGGCTGCAGGCGCCGCCCGTCCAGAAGGACCAGGTTGCGCGCCTCGCCGAGGTTGCGCAGGTTCAGGGTGGCGCGGCCCCCGCCGCCGAGCGGCGTGGTGTTCTCGCCCTGGCCAGGGGCGAACTGAGGCAATTGTTCCAGCACGTTTTCAAGACCGATCTGGCCGGACGCCTGGATGGCCTCGATCGACTGGGTGACAATAGGACTGGACGAAACGAAGTCGCGCCGGGCGATGCGCGAGCCCGTAACGACGATTTCTTCGACCTGGACAGGGCCGGCGACCGGCGCTTGAGCCAGGGCCTGTCCGGCAATGCTGGTCAGCACGACGGCGGAAGCGGTCGCGAACAGGCGTTTCGTATTCTTGGACATGTATCCCCCTTTTTATATTTTCTGTTTTTTGGCCCTGAAGCGGACACGACCAGGCGATCCGCCACGGGTTGTGGCGAACGCTGCGGCGCTGAAGATTGGAGAAAGCTGGTGGCTTTGCGGTCAGCTCGTCGACAGGACGAACCGAGGCGATAGCGCCATACTGGGGATTTGTTTCGCGGCGGCGCTCACGCGCGCCGTCTGAAAGGCAAAGCCTTCGCGCCTCATGATATCCTCCCTCGGAGCTCTGCGGCTCACCAAACGAACTATATAGTGTATAACTGTTATTGCATAGATATCTTCTTACAAGTACGCCCGTGCGGGCTCGGCCGCCGGAACGCCGCTAGCGGCCACCCGTGGTGCTCGATCGATGTGTTCGAGAGGAGCGGCCGTGGCCGCAGCTTCAGTTTTCGGCTGTCCCGGGTAACTGAGCGAGTGTGCGCAGGTTGCGCAGCAGATGCTCTGCGTCCGCCCCGAAAAACATCGCGCGCACCCGGGCGCCATGCGCTTGGTGAGCCGATTTGGCGGCCAAGAGCAGGTCATGGCCAGCGGCGGTCAGATGCAGCGAATAGGAACGTCGATCACCGGGGGGCGAGCGCCGGTCAATCAGGCCGCGGCCGACCAGCGCATCGATCATGCTGACGAGATTGGGCTTCCGGATCACCAGAAGCTCCCCGATGACCTGTTGCTTTAGTCCCGGGTTCGCCTCGATGATCATCAGCGCTGAAAAATCGCTGGGCCTCAACTCCACCTCGCGCAGCGCCGTGGTGATGTCTCGGAACACCGCGAGTTGCGCCAAACGCAGGGCGAATCCGATGTCCCCATCCAACCCTCCCAGAACGGGCGCGGGACTGTCGGGTAGCGAGGCTTTCGCGGAGCGGCGAGGCGAGGTGGTCATGATCTCTCCGGTTGTCGTATCCTCCGGATAGCGGCGCCGCAACCCCTTCGGCAAGCCGCCCGCGCATTCGGCCAAGCGCTGGATTGGTCGGAAAGCCGAGATACGCCCGAGGTCTCGGCGAGCGCCACCGACGAGCCTTCAGCTCGATCCGAGACACCATCAGCACTGGTCGCGCGCGGCCCTAGGAGTTGATGGCATGGCCGACGCGCGAGCCGTTACATCCGCGTTGACACCTTTCGCTCCACCTAGCTCGCAAGAAAAAGGCCGCCCGGGCAAGCCTGGGTCGGCCAGTAACCAGCAAGGTAAGAAGCAACGGAAACCCCTCTCCAGGGCAAAACCGGGCTCGGCGGTCGCCAGCGCAGAGCGCCGACAGGCGCGGCGGCGTGGGGCGCGCTCATGAACCGCTCGACGCCGTCGCGGACCTCGCCCCGAAAACGCCCCGTATCGATCCTCACCTCAGGCGCCCACGGCCCAGTCCCCGGCGGGAAACGCCAGCACCATGCCAATGCAGGGCGCCAGACGCGCCAATGCGATCATGACGTTACAAACCCGGCTTGTGGCGCGGATAACTGCGCTCGGACAGCGCCCGCGGTTGGTAGTCGACGACGAAGCGGCAGGTCTCGCCATAGTCGGCGACGGCCACCTCGCAACCCTTGGCCAGACTGGCGGGCGACGGCTTGGCGCCCTGCTCTATCCAGGCCGTCATCGCGCGCAGCAGAGCGGCGTATTGAGGCGTCGCCAGCTTGCTGTGCTCGTGCTCGTCGGTGAAGGACTGAACCAGCAGGTCGCTCGCGCCAGCCTTGACGACGGTGTCGCGGAAAACCCGTTCCAGCTCGACGAAGGCCGTCGGGTCATCGATGGCGTGCAACGTCAGGGTCGGGACGGTGAGCTTGCCCGAAAGGTCGCTGTCCTGAGACAGCTGGCGCACCGCCGCCGGGTCAGCCGCGAAACGCGTCACACCGCGATTGAGCGCCGCGTCATCGTCCGAGCCGACATAGCGCACCCCGACATTGCTGAACGGATTGCGGCCCTCCAGGCGCTTGTTGACCAGGTCGGCGAAGGTGAAGGTCGCCCAGGTGAGGTGGCTTTCCAGCGTGCGCTCTGGAATACGAACCACCGCCAGAATGTTTTTCAGATTGCGCGCCTGGTTGGTCGTGCGCTGGCCCGCCGGCAAGCTCACGCCCGTGCAAGCCTCGACCCGCTGGTCCAACTGCTTGTTGGTCAGGATCGAGCCCACCGGTTGGCCTTGCCACAGCGGATAGGCCGTCTCGCCCGCCGCCGGGTGATTGCCGCAATAGTACTGGTAGACGGCCCGCAAATCGGCGCGGAAGTCGTATGACACAGTGCCGCCGCCCAGCACGCCGCTGGTCAGGATCACACCGTCATAGACCGGCTTGCCGTCGAGACCCTTACCGTAGAGCTCGGCGGTCTTGGCCGCGACATTGCCGCCCCAGGACTGGCCATGCAGCAGGGTGTGCTTGGGACGGCCGAACCTGTCCCAGAAGATCTTGCGCAGATTATCGGAGTCTTCGGCGGCGCTCAGTGCGCCAAAGCCGGCGCGGCGATAGTTAGAGCCAGCCCAGGCGAAACCCTCGGCCACGGTGACCGAGAAGCGCTGCAGGTCCTCGACCGCGTCGTCGGGCTTGGGCGCCTTCAAGCGCGGGCCGCCGTGAGTGTGCAGCACCAGCGAGCCGTTCCAGGCCTTGGGAATGGCCATCCAGTAGTAGGCGCCGTTGGTGTCCTGGCCGGCCAGGCAGCGGGTCTCGGCCGGTAGCCCTTCCGGACACGGCTTGGCCTCTTGGGCGTGAGCGCAGCCCGCCGCGAGGGTGAGGCTCAGCGCGAGGGCGGCGCGGATCAAGGGTGTCATCGGCAAGCCAAACTCACTCAGGAAAGGAGGGGCGACCGGTCGCT
>Ga0307515_10015317_pt1 | contig 14135 bp, 9 predicted proteins | sample 17_EM_MG_FD_194513 | JGI IMG/M metagenome (GOLD analysis project Ga0307515, IMG submission 194513) | Populus trichocarpa ectomycorrhiza microbial communities from riparian zone in the Pacific Northwest, United States - 17_EM | ecosystem: Host-associated > Plants > Roots > Unclassified | place...
TTCTTTTTTGCATATATATATATATATCATGATTCCTAATCCCTAACTATCCTGACAACAATTTTAAGTTTATTATTATTATTATTATTATACTAACTACCGAAAATTCGGCAGAGTCTCCTCTATAAATTAACCTTTTCAAGTGTCGACATCAACCTAAAACACAATTTATCCTACATATTTATGATCCAACCATCTTAGACCTTCTTCAACAAAATCTGATTTCTCATCACATCATCCACTTCGACTTATACCTTCATCATTTTCCATTCTCATAGTAGTGTCATATATCTTTTCTCTTCACGCATGATGTCATTAAAATAAAGCATATTATAAAGTTATCTACATGCATACTAAAATTCTTTAATGCTTACACAAAAGAGATTTAATTATCTAAAAAGTGGTATATGACTTAACACTAATTACAAGCCCAAAAGATAACTTCAAATCATAGTGAGCTAGAATATTACATAATCCACATGCCTAAATATACCAAGTAAATAACTACCCACAAAAGAAGAGAATCAAGGTTGTCTTGCGGTATGAGAAGGACCTGCAACAATGCAACATAATTTATTTAGTAATACCAATTTAATTTATTTACACATATATATTGTTTACACATTTTTTTTTTCTTTTTAACACCATAATCTCTAATAAATTTTATGTAAACATATCCTTCAACTTTAGTTACTTGACATGACTTCTCCATTACCAAGCTTCATAGTTTACTTGTAAAGTTTACTCCTTTTGCCACCTTAATCCCCATCTTAATGGAAACCAAGTAATCACACAAATTATCCAGGTCTTCCTCAATTTCTAATCAAATCCATTACCACCTTAGCCATTTCATACATAGATGACTAAGTTCTATAACCACAACTTAGTTTCCGTTCTTACGGATGACTAAGTTATCTGTTCGTACCACCTTAGTCATGCCTTTGCGAATGATTAAGTCAAATATTATTCACTTTAGCTTTCCAACACTTTGGAAACTAAGTCAAAATCAAATGTTTATATCTTCTTAGTTCCTGACCATTTAGACAACTAAGTCATACACATTATCTTTTATATTAATTAATATCATTCCTCGAATAATTCTTTTCATTCTTAACCATGTGTTCTCATAATTCTCTTACAACCATGACACAATTCAGTTCTAATAATTCTCAAACGTACATAACAAAGACAACCCAATCACATATAAGAAAACAAAAGAACAACTACAATAACTTTACATGTTAAAGAGCTAAACACCTACCTGCAGCTCCAAGTGTTCGAGCTTGCTTCGCTAAAGTTCCAGCCACAAATGCTCCTCCTATAAATAAAAGGAAGGTATGCATAAAATATTCATATCTAGAATTGTAACACGTATATAATTTCATTGTCACGTTACATATTTCAACATTATATATTCCAATAATTCTCGTCTCAACATTAATTCCATTCATACTAATTAATTCTTCCGTTAGTATTTCTTATCAAAAATACATATTTTCCTAACTTAATTTCCCTTAAAATGCATCTTTTATTATCGGTAATAATACCTTTAATCCTCATTGATTTACACTTTCATACTTCAATTATTTCTTTTTCATAACTCCTTAATTTAATTTTTTTTATATTTGATTTTGCTAAGTATGGCAAAATAACTATGTCATATAATCATCCAAATAAATCCTCACATCATTCCTTATACCTTCATAATTAACTAATTTGTTCATGAACATATAATTTAATACACTTTCCAATAATTTGCATTGTAATACATTAAATTCTCTACCTATACATATTAACATGCATTGACATTAACCATTTATTTACTTAACTTTTCCACATATTATTATATCCCTATATACAACTTAATCATTTATGCATCAACACACTACAATCACACACAATTATACATGCTTTATTACTTTTCATGTTCATCCTCCTTTATTTCAAATTTCAAATGTGACCGACATTGTTGTTTTTCATAACACCCAATTTTTATCTTCCATCCTTCATTAATTTGCATCATTATCAACCTATCCTATCACAATGTATTAATTTCAACAATTTCATATTTTTCCCCAAATTCTCTCATAAAAACCCCAATTCAAGAAATCTAAGAACAATGCATTAAATCTATTTCTTTCGACCCAAACTTGTTTAAACAACTTAGAACTCATTACCCAATACTAAAATGAACTTCGAAAGTTAACCTGGTGATGTTTTTCCTCCCTTTCAATTTTTCTTCTTTTCCATGACTTACAACCCCTTTCTCTCCCTTCTCCCTCACTTATTTTTTTTCTTAAATCCTTGCTTGAGGGAGTGATTTGTTGTTTTACACATTTTAGATCTTTAATTCTACACAATTTCTACTCTTTCTCTCAAGGTAATTTTTTATTTCAAGCATTTTTCCCTCCTTCTTTTCTCTCCCTTCTGTTTTATTCCTCTATTACCTCTATTTCTGGCATCAAAAGAAGTGAGAATAAATTGTTGGACTTTGCCAGCTCATCAGATTATTTACAAATCTGCCATTGATGAATTTTATGTTATTTACTATTCGACTATTAGCATTTTTTAAAATATCTTCCCAAACTCAGATTACCCTAAGATTCTAATCGAATGTAGGACTATATGTTATCAGATTTCTCCTAAACTTTTAGTTTGATCTAACAGTTGGATTGAGCGTTCTACTCAATAGTATGAAACTAGTCAATATAAGAATTATTATTTTTATTATTATTATTATTATTATTTAACATTTAACCATTTATTTTAATCACTTTTTTTTTCAAGGTTTCACATGGGTCAAGAATTGGTGTTTGGCCTTTGTATGTTTGAATGGATTTTATAATCTCTAATTGTGATTATCCCACCACCCTTTTAATTGACCATAAAAAATTATAATTAAAAGTTCAACTATGGATTTGTCTGAGGTTCCCGTCTGGGTTTTGTAAGCATTGACAACCAGTAATTTGTTGTAAGGTATTAAGGATGTTGTATTCTGAGATTCCATCAATATTCCATTCATAAAAGGTAAAGGCATTAAACTTATATTGGTTAGTAATGCCTGCCTCATTTTGGATTCCTATGTCTGGTGTAAGAGGAGTTGTTTTAGGTGTAGGGTTCCTCCAATAAAGTTTGTTTATTTCAAAAATTTCTTCTTAGAAGGCTTTTTCTTCAACTAAAGTTTTGTTTTTATCATGTTGTATGGTGTTTATATGGCTTGTGGAGGTTTGAGGGTGGTTACTAATTTAAGGTGTGTTAGGAGCAATTAAGGTGGAAGAGGAAGCTTCATGGTGGTTGAGATAGTCTTTGATAGCTTTACAAAAATCATTTTTGTTATTTTGAATTTGAGTTTAGCCAGCTTTAATGACTTGGTATGGTTTGAAAACTAGGTTTTTTAGCTTTTGAGCAACAATTTTTGTAGTTTCAACAAGAGAAAATAAAGACTTCTTAATATGTTTTTATATTTTGGTTAATTGTTTTCCTATGTTGTTGAGGTTTGTGTTGGTGAAATTGTTTTGTTGTATAATGTGTTTGGTATTGGTGGCAACATCTTCATTTAGGCATTTGTAAGGAGCAATTTCTATTGTTTGGTCTTTTTGAGGAATTTTGAGTTTTTTTAAAGAGGGATATTCAGATTCAATGAGAGCACCATGTGCTAGTTCCTAAACATGAGTTTTGTTCCTAGTTGTAATGAGACATGCATCTTTGGTAAAAAGAGTGTGTAATATGATTTTCATATGCATAATATAATTCAAACCAATTAAAAAACAAGATTTGAATTTTATGTAATGTAACAAAATCATAAAAACATTTTTGTATTTCTTGTCTTTGTTTTAGAATTTTTTTAAACAACCAAGATCTCTTTTCAGAGTCATGATCACTATAGAAATCATCAACAAAATAGTCTTTATTAATGATAAATTTTTTTTTCCTAAAATATTTAGTTCATTTTGGATATTCTCTATTACAACAGAGAAAGTTGGAAAGGTTGGTGAAAAGAGTCGATCATTTTCTAGGTTTGTATATAAAGGCTTGGGTAGATTTGTGGTAAAATCTGCATTTTGGAAACTAGTATTAGAAATACTAGATGTTGATTTTTCTAGATGGGTTTGTATGGTATGGTATATTTATGACAGAGAGCATCTCAAAGATTCTTCCTAAATTAAGAGTATTAGATGAAGATGATTCATCTAATAATCTAGAATTGGTTGAATGTTTATGGAAGGTTAGTTCAACTTTTCTATCATTATATTCATTAATTTGTTTAAGGAGGACATTTAGTTGTAGGGGTTGTTGAGGTTCAAGTTGGGATGCTCTTTCAAGAACCCAGTCTTCTGGTAAGGTTACATTTTTTTGTTGGATAGCTCTAGGTACAACTATGTTTGATTTTGAAAGATTTGTTTGTAAAAGTAAGGTTTCACCTTTCTGAGATTGAAACTTATGCTTGTTGGCAAAGAAAGAGAACATAGCTTTGTAGTGGATTTTGAAGATCAAAGCTATTGAAATTAATCCTTCAAGTATATTGTAATTATAGGTTTTTATTTGTAGGATTATAGTTTGTAGTATGTTTTTGTCTTTGAGAGAGATGATAAGGTTTGGGTAACAGTCAAAAGAGACAGGACCACTGTATAAACTAGATTCTATAGAGCTCATTATGGAATCTAGCATCTCTGAGGATTGTAAGGATAAAAGTGTTGAGCTTTTCTTTGATTAGGGACTTTATTCCTACTTGTATAAGACCAATATAAATATATTTGTAGTTTATATCCTTGTGTTTTTGTAAGGATTTTTGAGAAAAAAATTGGATGGTTTCAAAAGGTTTTGTAAGTTGTATATCACTTTCTTCAGTTTTAATTGTAAAATCAGTTTTGAAAAGATTGAATAAAAAAGTTTGATAAATTTGATTATTATGAACTTTTAGTATTTTCCAATCATCAATATGTTTTTGTAAAATCTTCAATAGTGTTTTATTCACTATTAATATTTATTTTGTTTTCAGAGGAATCAGTTGTAGAGGAGACTAAAAGAGAAATAGTTCTATAAAAAACAAGAATCCATGAAAAAAAAATATTACTTAGAAAATCAGCTCCAAATTATATGGGTTTATAGCCCTACTCAACTCTTTTTCAGGATTTAAACCACCTAGTAGGTTGACCTAAGATTCTGAGGTGCTTTATTTCTCATAAGGTTTTTAAATGTCTATATAACAACACTATTTCGGATCCTAATAGGCTCTGATACCACTGACATTTATGGGTAGAGGAAACTGAAAGAGAAGTAGTTCTACAAAAAAACATAATCCATGAAAATAAAAGATTGCTTAGAAAATCCACTCCCAATTATATAGGTTTATAGCCATACTCAACTCTTATTCGGGACTTACACCATTTAGTAGAATTGACCTAAGATTCTAAGGTGCTTTTTTTCTCATAAGATTTTTAAAGGTCTATATAACAACACTATTTCGGATCCTATTAGGCTTTAATATCAATGGCAAATTTATGAATATATAATTTCTGATATGAAAGTAGAGACAAGTTGATATATATATATATATATATGTGTGTGTGTGTGTGTGTGTGATTTTGACATTTCTAAATAGTTAGCACATATACTAGCTATTAACCATAATGGAAAAAAAAAAATCCTTAACAACTTAATAGAGAACAAATAGAAACCAAAATTAAGTTTGATTGGTGAGTTTAGTTTCTTTTACACAATTACAATTAATAAACATGATCATTATGATGTTAGAAAATCAAAATTAATGATCCTACTACATGCAACAAGATTTGCTACATGATCAAGTGCACTTTAATTTGTGAATGGAATTACTATTATAATATCAATATTTACAGCAAATCTTCCCATATCCAAGTACGATGACTCTAGCAAAGATGAAATTGACATGCTTCTAATTCAGGGGAGGCAAGGAAAATTAAGACAAGGATCAATGCTTGCTTGTAAGCTCCCACAGGTAGATATAGACACGAGCACGAATGACATATGTAATGCATTGCCCTATAGGAGTTGTAAGGGGTGTTGATCAACTAAATTACAAATATAACAATATTTGCCATGAATTGAAAGAGAGAGAGAGAGAAACTTGTTGAAGGCAATATTTCTTAAATTATATGTTGGTCTTTATCACAAGTCTAGCTACAAAATGTGAATGAATACCAGTTTATCATAAAAGCTTATGAAAGATAACAAAATAAAGAAAAGTGATATTAAGAACACAGACATGTTGGGTTTCCCAAATATCATACACGTAGCAGAAACTATGAAACAAAATTATTCAGGAGTCCCTAGGATCCCGTTAAAAAGATTTAGAGTTGTTTAGATATTTATTATCTAAAGATCTGATATTCTTTGGCTTTAAACAATTCCTTAAAGGCTAGGTTGTCGCAAATCACAAGTTGTCCAATTGTCTGACCTCTAGCAATAATCCACATAAACCAACCATGAGAAATCTCTTAAATCCCTATTTAGAATAGAATGATGGCTATGTCTTGAGTGTTAGCTCTAATATTGTGTTTACATAGTTTTTATCTAACAGGCAACCACTCATCTTTTTTCGCTTGCAAAATAATAGGCTTAACTTTATATTTATAATGAATCCTAAAAACCCTATAAATGAAAAAATATTTATTTGCCCCTTAAATAATATTTATATATTATTTAAGGATAATTTTAGAAATTTAATCAATCAAGTCCTTACTTGATTTTTTTAGGTTGAGAAATATAATCCTTGTATTAATTATATTCTATTCTATAATTTTTAAAATATATTTTAATCAAGTCATACTTAATTAAATCATCCAAGTTTAATTTTTGATTAATGGTTCTTAATGTATGTGACCCATTAGGTTCCTAATATGTTAACCCAATATAAAATATAATTCTAATTAAATAGAATTAAATAAGTAAAACAATTTAATTATTATCAATTCATCCATTGATTAATTTATATTTGAAGATCAAGTGCATCGTCTACCAACATGTCATGATCCCTCAAATATTAGAAAAGTCATTAATAGTTTGACTTAATCTTGTATTGACTGGTTTCTTAGTGTAATTAATATCCTTTCATCAATAATGTTTTGATTTAACATTAAAGCATGAAGTATTTTTCCATGTTAAGTCATATTTGTTCTCTACATAATAGTCATTGATCGTTTGAATAAGATTTGAAACTCTTTTCAAATCTTATTCCACTCTGGCCAATGATTTCTTAGTCAATACTATTTGAAAACATATGAAACATTTTTCCTAATTCACCTAGGATGATGAATGCTTTCTTGATCACTCAAATACCTTCATATAGTTCATGTTATATCCAATGTCTGCCCTTTTGTTACCTCGATTAAGATAACATGTAACAAGATCAAAGTATAATATTTTTTTTATATAAGATGACTGAGTGATCTCAAGTCTGAGGATCACATACACAATCATCATGTGATCCTTTCATAGACATAAGTGATCTCTCCATATAGAATTTCCATGTAGGTCGGTTCAATGTACATGTTTTATGACAAACATCTACATATTAGTTTTAAGTATCCCTTATACCTCAGCTTATAAGAACAACTGATTCCTTTCATAAACAAAATAATATAATATGTATCAGTCTTTACGACTCTAATGAATATCTAGTTTTTAAGAGAGCATCGACCAAGAACATTTTAGGAACAATGCTTTAATGCAATATAAATCCCATAATTATAACAACTTTATAATTTTCTTTGCAAAATATTTTTATTTCATAGACTCTATCTTTACTTTAGATTTATTAATTTAATATTATATGAATATTAAAGATAAAGTAAGTCTTTATTAATAATAAATATATATTTACATAAATATAATAATATCACGTGTAACCAACCGATTGACTACAAGACATATTAAACTAATAATTTATCACTTGCAATAAAGCCAATCACAGATGTATCTAATACCATATTGCTCCATGTAGCATTAATGTTTCCACATGGATAATGACTTTGTCAAATGATCTTTTAGATTCTCTTCGGTGGGTACTCATTCTATCTTTATATCTTTCATTTCATTGATTTATCAAATCAAATGGAATTTTTTCAGTACTTGTTTGGATCGTTGATGAGACCTTGTTTCCTTTGCTTATGTAATGGCTCCATTGTTATCACAGTAAAGGGTAATTAGATCAACAATACTAGAAACCAACTTAGTTCATTGATGAACTTCTTGATCCAAACAACCTTTTTATTCCTTAAACGTGGAGGTGTACTCTTATTTAGTTGTAGAATCAGTTGTCCTTTCTTGTTTGGAACTCTTCCAACTCAGAGTATTACCATTTAGAGTAAAACATATATTGATTGATATTTATTATTTTTCGAACATTTCATTAAAAAAATCTTAATTAAAACAATTTTGAACTTCTAGTTTATCTTCTCCATTGATGGATCTTGTAGTTATGTATAGGATACCATTTCTATCATATCTCTCTTAATCTGTGTCTTAGAACACATGTCCTTAGAGGAAGGTATTCCATGAAAAATAAATAAGAATCCAATCTTAGATTCCTCCATACCTTAAGCATGAATTGAGACAATTTAAGCAACCTTCTAAATCTATCTCTATAAATCTCTATATCCAATATATAGGTTGCTTCTCCTAATTTCTTTATGGAGAAATTCTTGGACAACCAAAACTTTAGTAATTAAAGAAAAGATATGTCGTTTTTAAATATGTCATCTATATATAATATTAGAAAAACAACATAAGGTTTATCCATATTTTTGATGAAATCAAATTTATTGATTATACCATCAAAATTGGATATTCGTACTCCTTAAAGCTTGCATAGTATCTTTATACATTGCCTTTCATGTTAGTCTTTCTCTTAAAGATTCACTTAGATTCATTAGGTTTTATCTCTTATGATGGATCAACTAAGTTTCAAACTTAGTTAGTACATGAAGTCCATAGCTTCAAGTCATTTATTGGAATAAATATCATATATTACTTCCAAGTCATTGATAGGCTCGTCAATTATGAGCACCATGTCATTCACAACTTCTATGAGAGGTCATTATCTCATTGATACATGACATGTCCTACCAAATTTATAGAGATTTTGTGTTTTTTAACGTTCAGGTTAAACATCCAATATTTTAGTCTTGAAAATATATTTTATCTGGATGTAGTGTTTTAGAGATGTAGAGAATCTCATTCTCTTTTAGATAATCATTGAAATATTTGGTCAAATATTAATCACCTCGATCCAATTGAAATTTCTTAATACTTATTTCAATTTTATTGCAGTTTATATTGAACTTGGGCATTCTAAAATGAGGCATATACAAACCATTTGTATAATTACTGAATCTATAAAACATCATTATTATAAAAGAACAACATTTGTCTTTAATAATAAATTTATATCCATTTAATACTAAATAAAATGGAAACAATGTCTTCAAATACTGTAACAAAATAAGAATTATAAAATTTTGATATCAACCCATTAAGCAAAACAAAATAAATAATTCTTATAGCTAATACAATAACTCTTACTTCATTATTGAGTTATAGGTTCACTTTGCCTTCAACTAATTTTATACTTTTCTTTAGTTCCTGAAGTAGAAGCTTCATTAAGCTTCTTTGCCTTCACAATTGCAAGGTATTCCTTGCAATTCCTCCTCCAATGTTCTTCCTTGTCACAATGATGACAGGTGCCCTTGTCTTTCTTAGGGGTGTTCAAGATCCGGTTCGGTCCGGTTTTAACCCAAAAATTCAACCGAACCGGAAAATAGTATTTCTTATTAATATAACCCGAACCGAACTGAGAACCGGTTCAAACCGAACCAGTTTTGTTCGGTTCGGGTCAGTTTTTTAGCATAAAAACCAGAAAACCGGACTCATCTTCATCACTAAGCTAAATCAAAGGAAAAATCTGACATCAAATATCAATCTAAGCTATTAATCACAGCAACCACTTAGAAATTCAAGAAAAGCAACCAGCAATCAAAGTTTTCCATATAGGGGCTGAGAAGGGGAAGGGATGGGCTGGGAAGGGGAAGGGGAAGGGGAAGGGAGGTCCCGAGAGAGCTGATTGACCATAAATTTTCTTGGGTCTTTGGCTCTTTCGCCAGCTGTGAATGTCGTATTGGCTTTAGTAAAGCCTTTTCTTTTGAGGTATGTAGAGAATCTCAAAGCTTGCCTCCGCCCAGCACAAGGATGGAACTAGTATAAGTTATATTGTATCACTATCAAAGGCAGGATTTCTTGAATAATGGTTCCCTCGCATCTGGATTGTGAAACTGGAAGGGGAAGGCTGGGAAGGGGGAAATGGAAGGGAAGGCTTGAGAGGGGGTGGCGGCTAGAAAGGGGGAAAGTGATTTAGGGTTCTGGGAAGGGGAAGGGGAAGGGGAAGGCTGGAGGGGGAGAGGGGTTGACGGCCGTTAAGGGGGAAAATGATTTAGGGTTAGGAATTGTTCTTTTTATACTTTTTTTTAAAACCGATTCGGTTTGGTCCGGTTCAATCGGTTTAAGCTTTTTTAAACCGGAACCGAACCGGACCGGGTGTTTTTTTTATTTTTTAATCGGTTTATTCGATTTTTTCTATCGGTTCAGTTTTTTCGGTTAATTTTTTCTCGGTTTTTTCGGTTTAATCGGTTGGTCGATTTTTTTGAACACCCCTAGTCTTTCTTAATGCTCCTAGTAAGTTTGTTTACTTTAGAGACAACACTCTTATTCTTATTATCCTTCTTCTTAGACATTCTAGAAGATTGAACTAAAAGAACTAGACATTTTTTTTCTTCTTAAGGGCCCTTCAGCAGTCTTAAGCACTATTATTAAACCCGGCCCTGCCCGGCGAGTCGACCCGGTGGCTGGACCGGTCCGGGTTTAATAAAAAACTAGCTGTGGCAACAGCCCGGCCAAACCCGGGCGATCCGAGACCTGGGCGAACCCAAACGAGACCTGATTTTTTTTTTTTTTTTCAAATGTGGGATTTGAAATCCATTAATATATATACTATATGTTCCCAAGAAAAAAGTCATGTTTTTTCAATGTGAAATAAAAAACCTTTTGGTTTAAATACTTCAACTTAAAAGATAACATAATATCTTTTCAATGTGGGATTTGAAGCCCTTTCATATATATACTCTATGTTCCCATGAAAAAAAACCATGTTTTTTCAATGTGGGTTAAAAAACCTTTTGGTTTAAATACTTCAACTTGAAAGGATAACATAATATCTTTTCAATGTGGGATTTGAAGCCCTTTCATATATATACTCTATGTTCTCATGAAAAAAACCATGTTTTTTTAATGTGGGATTTGAAACCCATTAATATATATACTATATGTTCCCAAGAAAAACATCATGTTTTGTCAATGTGGGATAAAAAACCTTTTGGTTTAAATACTTCAACTTAAAAAGATAACATATTATCTTTTCAATGTGGGATTTGAAACCCTTTCATATATATACTCTATGTTCCCATGAAAAAAGTTATGTTTTTTCAATGTGGGATTTGAAACCCATTAGTATATATACTCTATGTTTCCAAGAAAAAAGTTATGTTTTTTCAATGTGGGATAAAAAACTTTTTTAGTTTAAATACTTTAACTTAAAAGCTTAACATAATATCTTTTTAATGTGGGATAAATTTTTTTAAAAAATATTCTTTTAAACTTCATAATATGTATAATCTATATTTACATGGATTTTTTCATATGAAATATTAAAATTTTAATTTTTTTTAATTTTTCCGGGTTAATCCGGGTTGACCCGAGTTGACCCGGGTTGACCCATGAAACCCGAGACCCGGCCCCTTGGCCGGGTCAACCCCCGGACAGGGTTTAATAACTATGATATCTGGAATAGTATTCAAGGTGAAAGGATGTTGTGTGAATTGCCAAGTGATGAAATTATCGCTAACAAAGGAAATATGAGAAGTGTGATATGGGGTGTTGACTAGCATACATTTAGTGTATGTTAGGATCCCGGGTAAGGGGATCAACATGTATTTTAGTGTATATTAGGATCCCGGGTAAGGGGATCAACATGTATTTTAGTGTATGTTAGGATCCTGGGGAAGGGGATCAACATGTATTGGCTAGCATGCATTTAGTGTATGTTAGGATCCTGAGTAAGGGGATCACCTTGCATCTACTCCTACGGGGTGATAATGATACTAGTGAAATTGGTATCAGTAATGTGTTAAGCGGAAATAATCATGACTGATCTTATGAAATCTTGAATGGAGGTTGATAATGGAAGAAGAAATGACTTTTAGTAGTTGAAGGAGAAAGAGTTTTCAATGAAAACCATATGGGAAAAATGAATAAAATATGAATGCATATTTGCTTTTTTAAATTGTTGGATATTTGTGTTACTATATTATTGTGATATTTATGTTTCAATAATATGTAGTTTGTTTCAGGACCATCGCATGCACAACATGAGTAGAACCTAGCTTATGTTCACTTTTTGTAATCTAGGTTATAGGGAGCATACCCTTGTATTTTGTAATATTACAACTTTTATATAACTTAATTTGTATAATTGATGTTTAAACTTGAATAGATGAATTTAATTATGTAGTTTGTATAACCATGTTCCATGTATACATGTTTATATCTTTTATCCATCCATAATGATAATTGTTGTTCAATGTATATCATAAATATTGTGGTTGACATGAATGATGATGTTTTGTAGGATTGAGACCCAGGATGATTGGGTTGAATTGAGTTAGGAGATGCGGAATATTAGAAGTGTAAATAGATTGTATGTCGATAACTTGGGACCTCCCGGTATAGAGGAGACTCTGCCAAAATTTTAGTGAAAATTTTGATAAATTTTAATATGAACACCTTTTACATGTGTATGTATATATATAATTTTATTCTGTTTATCAGTTAACATGAGAATGTTGTTTTGTCCCAAATATGAGGATATTACAATAAAAGTCTTCAAAATAACCTACAATTTACCCCGCATTAATGATGTGTAAATGATATTTATCCCACTTTAAAAGCTATTAGGACAATATGACACTCCGACCCTTCCACTCCATAAAAAGACAAGATTTATGGGCTATAAAGACCCTATGAATCTTTCAAAAAAGGTGGGTTGAGAATATCTTCATTTTCAATATTTTTTTAGCATATATATTCCAAGAATCTATCTCTTTAAAAGATAATTGTCTTATCTCTCAAAAAGATTATTGTCTTATTTAAGCATCAGAGAGTTCCAAAATTCAAGAAGGGGATCTTTCGTATGTACCGCCCAACAACCATTTTAGCCTACCAGGCACTAGGTATCGGCTACCAACCACCAACCAAGGAAAGTGAATCAGATTGTTAGAATCAAGAGAATATCTATTTTTTCAACATCCAAGTCTCGCTCCTAAATTATTTGGATTCTTTATGTAAACACCAAAAAAAAAAAGAGAAGTAAAGCCGAAATGACTCCACCATTGCTGCTAATTTATGAATCGGCAGCGACACAGTTCTTGGCTGCTGATTTCTGAATCGGCAGCGACACAATTTGGCTGCTGATTTCTAAATCGGTAGTAACACAGTTTTTGGTTGCCAATTTCTAAATCAGCAGCGACATAGTTTTCGTTGCCGATTTCAGAATCGGCAGCAACACAGTTTTTCTGGTCGTTTTTTGAATCAGCGGCAACACGGTTTTCACTATTGATTTTTGAATCGGCAACTATGAAGATTTCATTGCCGACTTCTGAATCGACAGCGACACAGTGTTCGCTGTTGATTTCTGAATCGGTAGCGACACAATTTTTCTAGTTGATTTTTTAATCGGTGGCAACATGATTTTCACTGTCGATTTCTGAATCGACAGCTATGCAGTTTTTGCTGCCAACTTCTGAATCGACAGCGACGCAGTTTTCACTACCGATTTCTGAATCGATAGCAACTCAGTCTAATTGAAATTTTAGGAAACAATCAGGTTGTCTTAAGAAGCTAAGAGGGAGGGGTAAAACTGGTTTTTGATAGACCAAAACAGTGACAAGAGCACATCTAAACACCCCACCTCATTTAATGTGAGGTATAAATATAAAGAGAGAGAGAAGGTGACCCTTCCTTTTCCCAAATTCTGCTAGTAGCAACTGCAT
>Ga0307515_10015318_pt1 | contig 14135 bp, 5 predicted proteins | sample 17_EM_MG_FD_194513 | JGI IMG/M metagenome (GOLD analysis project Ga0307515, IMG submission 194513) | Populus trichocarpa ectomycorrhiza microbial communities from riparian zone in the Pacific Northwest, United States - 17_EM | ecosystem: Host-associated > Plants > Roots > Unclassified | place...
TTTGTAGAAGGAGTGTTTCGCCTTTTTGAGATTGGAATTTGTGTTTGCTGGCAAAGGCTGAGAACATGGCTTTGTAGTGAATTTTGAATATGAGAGCAACGAGGATAGATCATTCTAGCATGTCATAATTATGGTTTTTATTTGTAGTAGCATACTTTGCAAAATATTCTTATCTTTGAGGGATATGGTTATGTTTGGATAACAGTCAAATGATACCGGGCCACTGCAAAGGCTAGACTCAATAGAACTGAGGAGGGAGTCTTGGAAGTTTTGAAATCTAGCATCCCGGAGGACAGCTAGAATGGAGGTGTTTAAACCTTCTTTGGTAAGGGGTTTTATCCCGACTTGGACAAGGCCAACATGGATATATTTATAATTTCGGGCTAGATGTTTTTATAAGGATTTTTGAGAGAGGAGTTGGATGGTTTCAAAAGGTTTGGTAAGCTGAATATCTCTTTCTTTAGTAAAATTGGTTTTGAAAATATCATATTTAGATTTTTGATAAATCTGAGTTTGAGAAATTTTTGGAATTTTCCAATCATCAATGTTTTTTGTAAAATCTTCAATAGTTATCTCTTCACTTTGTACAATCCTTCTGCTTTCAGAAGATTCAGAGGTAGAGAAAGCTGAAATAGAAGTATAGAAGAGAAAACATTGATACATATATATATAAAGGTCAAATTTTGTTCTTCTCTTTATCAGCACAGTCATTGTAAACTAATCCGTTGCTGATTTTTAATATATTAATTTAGTTTTTAGCAACCGATTTTCTGTTGCTAAATCCATTGCTAATATTAAAAAATTAGTATATATGTAATTTGTTACTAATCTGTGGCTAAATTTGCATATGAAATATTTTGTTGCTAATTTCCGATGCTATTGACCCTTATTTTTAGTAGTGTTATCCTGGGTTCGCAAGGATTGTTCATGACCAAAATGGGTTTAGAAAACCAATTTTGATTCCAAATTGTATGAACACTACCAGAAATTCAACGAATACAAACGGAATTGCCGATGGTTTTTTTTCGTCGGTATTTTACGGTGATATTTACCGACCGATTTAATTCCCTAACTAAAACCATTGGTATATACCAACATAAAAATTTTGTCAGTATATACCGAGGGAATCACATACGGAATATAAAGAATTTTAAAAAACAAAGTTGTGCGATGACGTGGAAGATTTTATGGATGATTTTACCGATGAAATTACAGTAGGATTCAAACTAGGATGTCCGTACAGTGATGTGTCTACTTCACTGACAGAATGGCCGATGGATTTACAAACAGAAAGATTTCATCAGTAATTCCATCGATAATAGTTAATATATGGCCTGGCCATCGACCCTCCACTCCTCTATTTTTTCTTCTTCTTCCCCCCTACATCTAAACAACCCCCCACTGCAAACAACCACCTTCATTTAAAAAAAAAAAAAACCCCTCATCTCAACATAACTCATCTTTCTATAACTTTTATAGCCATAACATTCGTGTTCTGATTTATTACGGATTTTTTATTTTTAGTAAGTAAGTCTATCTTTTTTTAATTTTAACACAATTTTAAAATGTCAATTTTATTATTGATTGTTTTTTCAATATATGTATTTTATTTGGGTTTTTACTTGTTTTATTGTTTTTTCTCAAACAAACTTGTAGTATGGATTTATAATTTTATACTTGTTATGGATTGTTTTAGATTTTATAAAATTGTATTTGTTTGTAAATTATTAAAACTTACGTCAAATTACCAACTTAGGTGTGTTGTGATGAAATAAATAATGGCTTGTTTAACGGGTCTGTTTTAATTTCTGTCAATTTTATTGCCGAGCTGTAATTTTTGTAAATTAATGTGTATAAATTTGTATGTACATAGATAATTAATAATGAATATTTATGAGAATTTTGAAAGTAAGTTGGATAATCTTGAGCTAAACCAATATTTTTGCAAATTTATTTACTTACTGTAGTTAATTAATACATGTTGTCATCATTATTTTATAGAGGTTCGAAAGAAGTCATGGATGATAGTTCATAGATGTATCGAGATTCACCTCAAGAATTGTGGAGGATAGATTTATTGTAATGGGTTTCAGAATTTTATTAATTTCGCAACATCTATTCCGAGAAATATTAGTGGAGGCGGTACTAGGTGTCCATATAAAAGGTGTAAAAATAAAAAGTCTCTCCATCCAGATGTTGTAACGATGCATCTTCTACACAAAAGGTTCATGGAGGATTACTTGTGTTGGTATGCACACGAAGAACTATTTGTTCATAACGAGAGCATGATACAAAGGATGGTTGAGTCAACTTCTAGTGCTAGCAACGTGCATGGAGTTGTAAATGACAACAGTAATCCTTACAAGATTATGGTTGTGGATGCAACGAGAATGAATCATGGTAATGTCAGTCAATGTTCAATCATAGAAGAATAATTTAATGCAGACGCAACCATGTTTTTTTATCTTTTAAAAGATTCTGATGAACTATTATGGGATGGTTGCACAAATCACAATAAATTATTGGTTGTTGCATCCTGTTCACCATCAAGTCGGATTATAGATTGAGTAAGGTCGGTTATGAGAAAATTTTTGAATGAGCGAGAAGCATTTTACCTAAAAAGAACAGACTGAAAGAGAACTTCCATGTTGCTAAGTCCATGATGAAACCCCTCGGTTTAGGATACCAGAAACTTAATGTGTCCAAACTTCTGCATGTTGTACTACCTTGAAAATGCTGAGCTGACCGAGTTTATGACATGTGGGCATTCCCATTACAAACCCATAACTGGCGTGGGAAAGACTCTTGTAGCATATAAAAAACTTAGATACTTCCCAATCACATCTAAACTATAGAGGTTATTCATGTCACTAAAGACTGTTGAAAACATGACATGACACCAATCACATGATGCGGTGGATGGAGTGATGGTGCATTCTTCTGACAATGAAGTATGGAAACACTTTAACAGTGTGCATCCTCACTTTTCAACTGAATTAAGGAATGTGCATCTTGGGTTGTGTATAGACGGATTCAACCCATTCGGATCATTTATTGCTCTTCATTCTTGTTGGCCGGTTATACTCATAGTTTACAACTTGCCACCCGGGATGTGTATGAGGCCGAAGTTCATATTTTTATCTACGATAATACCAGGTCCTAACTATCCGAGCTGAAATATAGATGTTTGTCTTTGACCGTTGATTGATAAGTTGACGTAGTTGTGGTCCTCCAAGGCTTTGACTTATGATATATCGAGAAAACAACAAAAAAAATATGAGGGCAACTTTGATGTAGACTATCAATGATTTTCCAGATTATGTAATGGTTTCTGGTTAGAGCACGCATGAAAAACTAGCATGTCCTTACTGCATGGAAAACAACAAGGCATTCATACTAACAAACAGGTGTAAATCGTCTTTTTTTTACCGCCACTAACGTTTCTTGCCAACAGATCACATGTACAGAAAGAACATAAATGATTTTTTTTATTGGTAGAGTTTAAAAGGATGTTGCACCACCACGTCTTTCTAGTGAAGAATTGCATGACGTGGTGTCAGAGTATGATGACATTGTGTTTGGTTTCCAATCTGGTAAGTAGAAGTTTCTTGGTTTTAGTTTGACCCACAACTAGGTAAATCGAAGTATTTTTTAGGAGCTTCCTTATTGAAAGATCAATCTCCTCTGCCATAACCTTGACATCATGCACATAGAAAAGAACATGTTTGAGAATATTTTCAACACGGTCATAGACGTGAAGGGGAAGACAAATGACAACATCAAAGCTAGAATGAATATAACGTTGTTTTGTCACCGTAAAAAATATGGAGTTGGTTTTTAATGGATCACGGGTCGCAAAGCCAAAAGCAAGCTTCACTTTAGAGAAGAATGCACAACTATTAGTCGACCAATGGCTTAAGACTCTGCCTTTTCCTGATGGACATGCCTCGAACATATCAAGGTTGGTTAATTTAGAGGAATGCAAATTGTATGGAATGAAGAGCCATGACTGCCACGTGTTTATGCAAACACTCATTCCACTAGCTTTTTGTGATTTATTGTCAAAGGGGATATGGGATGCACTAATGAAAATTAATCATTTCTTTAGAGATAAATGCTCCAACAAGTTATGGACACAACACATTGAGAGGCTTGAAACGAATATCATTGAGACAATATGCAAACTTGAGATGATATTCCCTCCATCCTTTTTTTACTATATGGAGCATCTATCCATACCTTTATCATATGAGGTAAAAGTTGGAGACCCAGTCCAGTATAGATAGATGTATCCATTCGAGAGGTTAGATATTACAAATACAATGTATTGTTAATGTATTTTCATTATTTTTCTTAATTTAAAATATTTGTTTAATTCCATGCAGATACTTATTCAATCTTAAGAAAACGGTTAAGAACAAAGTGCATGTTGAGGTTTCGATATGTGACACCTATATTGTTGAGGAGATCTCAACATTTATCTTGTACTATTTCGAGTCTCATTTGAGAACGAGAATCAACCGCGTTCCACGCATGATGGTGGTGGTGAAATGCCTTCGAGTGGGAACTTGTCAATATTCTCTAATCCTGGATGACCCACATCTAAAAATGTTGTAAGGGAAAGATATTTGTCTGAAATAAAATTCAAACAAGCAAATAATTATGTGTTATTTAATTGCAATGAACTGAGACCTTTTATTCAGTAAGTATATATATTACTTAAACTTTGTTGTAAATGGACTATTTATCTATTATAATATCACAAACTCATACATTTTTGAAAACCTCGTAGGTAACATCAACAATATTTACTATCTAATAACTCACAGCTAATAGGATCCCAAATATTTTGATTACAAGATGAACAATTTGCCACGTGATTCGAAACACATATAAATACTATCACAAACTCGATAATGTAGGTTGAGGTTTGTGTTTATAAAATATTGAGATATTCATAAGGCTCAAAAGGTGTTTGAGGGTCTAAGGGCATAGGATCACTTATTATGTGCTGAGATCTTTTAGGCTTATCAATTTGATCTTGATACTTTAGTGATTGATCTCACTTCAAATCTAAATTTTACCTCATGTTTTATATTGGCATTTTGTCTTTAATTTTAGATTTTTAATCATCATTAAAGATGCTTTAGATATTTTTTTCATCTACTTTCTTTTTCTTTTGCTTCCTTTTTTGTCATTTTCCTGCTCTTTCTTATGCTAGTTTTGTTCATTTCACTTATTTCTTTTTATTTAAAGAATTTTATTAGTTGTCTAAAAACTTTCAAAACATGCCTCTAATATGACAGGTGATTCTAATATGGTTATTATCCAAAAAATAAAGATATTTAAGACTTAAAAAGGATAACATGGGATTTTTTTTTATAAAGAATATACCAAAGATGATCTTTCTTCATCTCAAGTTCAAATATGGTTATTTTAACAGAGAAATCATTGTTAATCAGAAAAAACCGTGAGGTTAACCTTGGAGGATAAATGGTGGGATCATAACCTGAATGCATACTATTTATCATTATTTATATCATCAAATCATTTGATTTCATTTTGGATGTAGCTATTAAACAAGATTTTTCCATTGAGGTTCATTATGAATGAACAGGGATTTGAAAAAGGGATTATCAAGGCTTCACCCTTCTAAGGTTTATTAAGGGTGAAAAAAAATTAAAGATTTTTAAAAAGAAGGATTACCCTCTACATCTTGAAATTTGACAAAAATGCTTTTCTTTTTTTGCCATTATTTTTATCCAATCACGGATGAAAATATAATGTCAAATATACTTTCATAAAAACATCTTTTAATTTAAAAACAATAAAACAGAGAAAAATATGTTTTATTGAAAGATTGCAATGTAGTCATAAATAAATGAAAAATAAATCCCATAAAAATAACGTTTTAGCAATGTTATTTATAAAGTTTAGCAATAAAAATGGTTCGACAAGGCAAAACTTATTCCATCTTCATATCTGTTTTTTCCATCAAACACCTTCTACTTGATGACACTTATCAGATGCCTTTTTCATCATCCTTATCTATCATTTATTATGATGATAATGAATTGGTGATGATATGTCATGTACCATTATTCTTCTCAAATATAGCATTACTCCTGCTCACCAACTTTCAGACTTAATACCTTATGTTCTTGCAAGCTTCAATTGAATGGCTCATAATCCCATTGTGCTATTTCCATATTATATTTGGTTTTTAACACCCAAGGTATGATGGTTGTATAGGATTTGATGGAGTTGGGATAATGTGTCCAGTACTCAAAAGGTATTGGTAAACAATGTTAAGAGAAAGAAGAATGTCAATCTTAGATAATAGCACTTGAGAAGTTAGTGATGCCAAGAAACTAGATGATACTTAATATGGCCTAAAAAGAAGTTAAGGGGACAAATTAGACAATTTATAGTCAAGATTCCTAATTTGAGGGCTATTTTCTAGTGCATCTTTTGACATGGCACCAAACCTCATTATTGGATTCCTAATCCTTCCTGATTTCAAAACTTGCTCAATCATTTTTTTTTTTTGGTCACCATATCCATAAAATGAGCTTTAAATTACCATATTTAGTATGGATCATTTAAGGTATCAATGAAAATAGAGATAAGCTTTTTCTCGGATAAAAGAAGGTATGTTTATGCTATCATTTTGTGTAACTTTATAACATATTTCTTGATGAACTCATTATTTTTTCTCTTCACTCTTTGAAGATCAGACTTGCTCAAAGTCACCTCCAAGTTGAGAGCAGTTAAGAGCAGGTTCATCCAAGTTTTCATGAAAATAATGGATCAACAGTTTCTCATAATAAATAACTTTATTTTACCATAGTACACTTTAAGGTGGGTCGATGGATATTAAGCTCATGTGTACTTGACCAATTCAGAGATTTTAAACTTGCTAAAACAACAAACATCTAGCATATGACTCCTTTCATAGCTTGGTTTGAAAATGTGAATGACCTATAACTTTTGTATAGTACTCATAGTTATCACTTTTATTGTACCATTTTGGAAAAGGTAGTTGGATTAGTTTGAATAATTGAGGTGTTATCTATTATGTATTCATAAGATATTGATAAATATCAATAAAGGTAACTAGAAAAAAAAAAAAGATGACTCATGGTGTTTTCTTTTATGGATTAGGTCAGACTAAAATAAGGATGAATGTTCTTAGGTTATTTGGCCTCTTAGAGAGAGTGCAACACATTATAGGACTGAAAAATATGCACCAATAGTAGCAATAGTAGTTTATGACGGATTTGGTATGACCATAAGAACCTTTGATGATCTTGGAGCACTTGGAGCAATAAATGGAAAGCCTTTATTAATTAGATAAACGTTTGAGATTCTATTATATAAAGGTTATTCATCAAACTTTTTGGAGTGAATGATCTATTTTAGCAAGCTAGTTAATCAAGTCACTTCATCCTTCAAAGAGTTAATCTAATTCTACTTGATCTGAGCTCTCTTATAATCTCTCATAGCTTGGTTTGATGTAGGCTTTTGAGAAAAAAATGAAATTTCAAACTATACTTTGTGCTTATTTCCCCTCTCTATAAAGTAATTCAAAACTAACCAATATGAATATGAATATTCACAAAAGTAAAGACAATTGATTGGATAAGGAGTTGCCTTTTGTGAGAGGTGACAAGAGTTGTTAAATCTTTTGCAATTCTTTATAGAGAGGATTTTTTTCGAATTTTGCCATGAATGGTGTCCGAAACTAGGATTAAGGATTGGACTACTTATGATACATAATATTTTGATTAATAACATATTAGTCCATCCATTTTGAGAATAAAAATTGAAAATGTTTACACATTAAAAAATATAGAAAATGGCCCAATACATTTTCCATGTGGTGTTCAAGTGTTGTTAATGTGTTTTTTAGTAGAATTATTTGTAAAAAAAGACTATATGGGGATTGACCTCATGTGACCTGGTTGACTTGGTAGATCTAATGACAACTTGGATGACCAATAAAAATATAGTTTGATTAAAAAAAAATTCAAGTTTACATCTTTTTTTTTTAAGTATTGAAACGACAACATATTAAATTGACTTGGATCCAAGGTTGTTAAAATCGCGAGTTGACTCTTAAAATCTTATGATTTTACGAGTCAACATGTATATAACGTGTCAAATCAGGTTAAAACTAGAATTCGGTCAAACTCAGTCAAAATCGGTCAAACTCGATTAAAATCGGTAAAATCGGACCGATTTTACGAGTTTGTCCGATTTTGACCAAGTTTGACCGATTTCGAGTTTTAACCCGCAAAAGTTAAAAAATTATCATGGGAGGATCGAAACCGTGGGAAGACAGAGGTAGATGGTGAGGAATCAAAGGAGTAAAATAAGAGATATGAATACTTATATAGAGAGAGAAATATTGTGTTTTAGACTAACTATTTGTTAACTACAAAGAGAGACGACAAAGACTCAGAGAGAACTTGAAATACATGTCTTGCTTGGTGGGATATTTGGACATTATTTCTAAGACTTGTTACTAACATGAAATAGATGGAAGGTGAGGTGAGGTGACATGAGATTAAATTGATGTTATTTTGTATGTTTTTGCTCTCGTTGTCACGGGTTCACTGTATTGGTCTTTGTTAAATTTTTTTTTTTGAAGTTGGTGATATACCTTAAAATGTTGTATCATCTCACTAGTTGCCTGCAGTGTGTTTCAAGACCTGTCCTCTTTAAAATGTTCTGAAACTCTATCAATAAAACATATTTGTTCAATCTTATTTTTTTCTTTTTGTATTTTTAAGTTATTTAAACCATGTATGAATTTTTATTTGAATTATGTATTTTAAGGTGTTTGGACATTTGTGTTGTTTATTTCACTTTTATTTTAATTGTGTTATATTATTATTTACTACTTGACTGAAATTGTCAATATATAAATAGTTAAAATATTTTTCTTGCGATTTTATGATTTTACGATTCGAGTTTACGATCCAAGTTTATATTATATATTTCATGTCGTGTCAAAAAAAATTTTTGACAACCTTGCTTGGATCAACTCGGATTAACCTACTAACTTTGCTACCCAAGTCATGAGATCCTGATAACCCTATAGAAAGCAAATAAAAAAATTATTAAATCCAATTTTTAATCAACTCAATATTGAAGGAAAAAATTGAAAACAAAATTTAAGAACTAACCTGAGTTAACCTTCCAAACCTGAGTCATGAGACCAAGATAACTCTATATAAAGTATATCAAAACAAATTATGAAGTTCAAATCTCAATCAACTTAATGTTGAATGATGAAATTAAAAAAAATTCAATTAAATAAAAGACACAAAAAAACTTCTAAGTCAACCGACCAAATTTGTGACCAAGGTCATGAGACTTTGATAACCTCATCAAATACAAACCAAAATAAATTATGAAGCCTAATTTCCAATCAACTCAATATTTGAAGGATAAAATAAAATAAAAAAGATAAAATAATGACTCGAGTCAACCTACCATATCCGAGTCAGAAGACCGGTATAACTCTATAAAAGCAAATAAAAAAAATTCTCAATCAACCTAATGTTGAAAGATGAAATTGAAAAAACAATATATTCAATTAAAAAGGGACAAAAAAAATACGAGTCAATGGGGCTAACTCGCAAAACTCACAATCCAAGTCATAAAACCATGATAACCCAATAGAAAGCAAATAAAAAAACAATTATAAAGCTCAATTCTCAATCAACCAAATATTAAAATATGAAATTAAGAAAAAATTAATTAAAAAATGACAAAAAAAAGAAGATGTTCGGCAACACAACTAACCCATAAAACTTGCGACTCAGGTGATCAGACCGGAATAACTCTATAGAAAGCAAATCAAAATAAATTATGAAATTCAATATCTAATAAAGTCAGTGTTAGGGGATGAAATAAAAAAAAATCCTCAAAAATTTTAAAGGCTAAAGTGAAAAAAAAACTATGTCACTTAGCTTTTCATTACTACAATGAGATGGCAAGAACTTTTAATATGGCATTTACTACAATGAGATGGCAATAACTTTTAATATGCATTTGTGTGCTCGTATATATTTGTGAGTGGGCTGCAAAAAAGCCTGATTTAGAGAACAAAACAAGAAGTCCATTTATGTACACGTAAGATCTGCCGAAGTGGAACTAGAATGGGCTTGCGTTTAGCAAGTGGGCGTTACCTTTTTTTTTTTTTTTTTATTTGACATAAGGATTAAGAATGATAATTAATATTTATAGATCAGATTTTTACTATATTCATCCTACCCATTACCCAAAAGAAGAAAAAAATTAAATATCTATATCTTCTCCATCAGATTTTGAGTTTTTATATGAGTATTCATCATCCTATTACTATTTATTATTCAATATAAAAAAATAATATATATATACACACATAAATGAATATATTTCAGGTTATATTAGTTAAATAATATTCATATCTTATTTATTATCCAGTAAATAAGATAATTATTTAAATTATCCAGTAAATAAGATAATTATTCAAAAAGTCCATATAAAAAAAAACTCATCCATTTAAATTAATTTGGATTAGTATAATTTGAATAAAATTATCATCCTCAATAAAAACACCCTAGGATTATTAATCTAAATATATTTTTCCAATAATATTAATTTACCTCTTTAAGTCTTATGGCCTGTACAAATTTGGCCCCAAAAATATTGCTTATGTCATTGTTATCAAATAAATTTTTATTCTCGGGATAGATGTTTTAACTATCTCGCGATCAAATAAATATATAGTTTAATTTACGTAAACAACAATAAATTAAATCAGAAGAGATCATTTCTCTTAATTATAATTCTTAGATTAAAAAAAAAATAAACGACAAAGGTTTTTTTTATAGAAAAAGTAAAGACAACTAGGTATTACACTAAGTAAATATTGCAATAAAAAAGTTTAATTAAAAAGCATAGAGGTGAAAAGAAAGATAAAGTATAGAATTTGAAAGATAAATTTATGGAGAATATATATATTAGGATTGGTAAAAAAATTATAATGACAGTATTTCTATATCTATAAAGAATATTAAAATTTAATGGTCAAATATACTTGAAGAAAAATTTAGACAAATTAGGAACATAAAATAGAATTTGCTAACTAATAAAAAACAATTGAAATTAAATTAATTATTGCCGAACTTCCATAATCTGCATCCTCCACAGCAATATCCTCCAAATATGCTTAATTTTTCTTGACTTTGTATGCTTTAATCCTTCATGCTCCTTTTAGGGTTTGGTCACTGCTAAAATATTGCATATCATAGACATAATATTATGTTGGTGTTTAAACATTGATTCAATTAGAAATAAATTTATCGACGGAATCATGAACGAAAAAAATATCTTCAAAAAACATATCATCAGTAATTTTGATGATGTCAATCACTCCATCCATAATATAATCATCGATATATTTATAAACAGAAATAGCGCGCCAAACAAAGAAATTACCGGTATTAATTTCATCGATAAATCCATCAGTGATTATGGCATATTACTAATAGAGTAAAATGTTGGTAAGTCTATCGGTGGTCATATGCATTTTACAAAAAAATTTAAACTGTCAGAGAATTACATCTATTAGTGGCAAGTCCTATAATTTTTTTCCAACTCTTTGGAATTCTTCGAGGGACTTAGTCCATCGGTGATTGAAATTCCATTAGTAATTTTTCAGTATTGTATTTAATATTTTTTAAAAAATTAAAATAAATAATACAAAAAATTAAAACAAAACAAAACAAAATAATTTTTTTTGATTAATTTAAGAAATATTATTGAATACAATTTATCTAGTGGACAAAAGGTAGAAATGAAGGTGGAGGCGAATCTTCACCGGAACCAAGACGGCAACGAGGTTAACCACAGGTACCAGTGAGGATTGCCAATAGTTGCTCGAGGACATTCATTTTAGTTCAACTGTCTCAAACCTGTGTTGGGTCGTCTCCACACTAAGCTAGGTCATCTGAGTTTGAACCTGTTCTCGTTCAATCGCTTGGATGGTTGGAGATTATTGGCTCGATCCTGATTGCAAGGAATCAACAATCAATACACTAGCCTCGACTTATCCTTGAATATAGTGTTGGAGACATTATAAACCTATTTTCTATTGGGTCCACTGGTAGATCCAGCCTCCAACCAAAAATTCAAATCGAGTTCTGGATGGGTCAAGAATTGTCTCTATCTCTCAAGCAATCAAGTCTTATATCTTTCATGAAAAGAAAAAAAAATGTTAGCAAATAAAAAAATAATAACTTAAAAAAATTATTAAAATTCAACTTACCACGAACTTCTAAGCTCAGTTATCCATGAGTAGTTTCTTCCCTTTTTTACGGTTCTTATTTCGTGCGTGGGTTTCAACAAAAAGATCTATCGGTCTTGGAACGTATCCAAGCATTTTAGCTTGCAAAAGAAAGCTATTGTTAGTTAAATATTTTTTTATGTAATACAATAATTTTAAAAAAAAACTATCTTATAAAATAGAATCTTACCTTTCTTTTTGCATGATAAACAAACAAAATGAATTCGCCAATGTGCTCGATAATGAAACCATGAATCTTCTTGGTTCGGTTCTCCGCACCGGATTGTGATCGTCTTAAGAAATGCTCAAACGTCATATGTTGGATATAAGCGTCCCAGATGCCCTTCGAGATGTGTGGAGGTCTGAAATCCCTCCATACGACCACTTCTTCCCAGCTTGGAAGACATTTATTTTTTGCATATTTCTTTGATTTTTTTAAAAGCTTCATACAAAAAATCATGCAACTTGGTTTGTAGAAAAACAATTAGTGGTTAAGATTATGAAAAATAAAATTTTAACATTTAAAAAAATATCAAAATTTGAATTCAATCTTAGTTAATGGCATCGTGATTCTCTTAGTCTCTCTTAGCAACGATGTTGTCAGCCTACTCCCAATAAAAATTTTCCTTACATGTCAATTTCATAAAATAATTAGTTTATTAAAATTAAAAAACTAACCAAATTAAATATTAAAAGAAATAATTGTTTATGTATATATTAACCTTGAGCTTTTCGAATCAAACATCAATGATAGACTTTCATTCAAGATTTTTGAAAAATTGACTCCACTGAAACAAATGCACTTTCATTGATGATTTCATCACTGATGTTATTGTGCGAGTAACCTCCACATTTGTAAACATTAAATCCTATTCATTAATTGAAAGTAATTATTCAAAAAATTATTCATTCTTGATTATATTTTTATCGTGCAGGAAAAGAAAACAAACTTACATGCTCTAGCCAGTCTTCAACTAAGAAATGTACTTCAAACGTATACATTCTACTCAGAATGGACACCCCCTCTATGAGTCACCCTCATAATCGATGAGCCTGCGTTGAGAGAGGGTATCTATGCCTGAAGTGTCTGGTCATGGTCGACACCTAGCTATTCATGGTCATCAGAAGCTTTGCTGGAAGAACCAGCAACTCTTGTCTATATTACTCTATAATGACTTTCTCTTTGTCATCTAAACAAATTTGATAAAAAAAAAAAAAGTAATAACATTATCATTACACCTAATTTTAAAAACATTATGGCAACACCTCTCCTATACGGGAGACTACTTAAAATTTTATTATCTGAAAATACACATCAATAAATAAAGCTGCAAACTAGTTGATTTTATTTATGACTAAAATTTAATTTATTTATTTTGAAATCTATATGGACAATTGCAAATTGCAAATCAAAATGTTTTTTTTCCCATATAACCTAAATATTTAAATTACTAAAATAAACAAGAACCCATGAAATTCAATTAACATCTTAGGCCCCGTTTGTTTGATGAAAAGTAGTTTCCTTTTAGAAAGTGAATTTCAGGAAAGTGAATTCCGGAAAAGTGAATTATTTTCCAATATATGGTAGTGTAATGGAAAATAAGTTGGAAAAATATTTTCCAGTGGTTGGTTATGTCATGAAAAATGAGCTGCAAAATAACTTATTAATGTTTTATTTTTTTCAAGTTTATTAAAATAATGAGAAACAAATCTTACAAATTAAAAAGTTGAATGAGAATGAAATTGAAAAAAAATATAATTTCATAAATTATCTCAAATAAAATAAATAATAATC
>Ga0307515_10015319_pt1 | contig 14135 bp, 9 predicted proteins | sample 17_EM_MG_FD_194513 | JGI IMG/M metagenome (GOLD analysis project Ga0307515, IMG submission 194513) | Populus trichocarpa ectomycorrhiza microbial communities from riparian zone in the Pacific Northwest, United States - 17_EM | ecosystem: Host-associated > Plants > Roots > Unclassified | place...
ATCCATCAACCAGACCAAGGCTTATGCAGGCCGATGCAGGCTTTTTAAATCACGTGCAGGCCGGGCCGCCCTTAGCGCAGGCTTTCAGAATGGAGGCCGCTAAAAAGCCGGCCGGCCGGCCGGGCCGCTTAGGAACACTGGATTTACCGAGGCAATTTCAGCCTGGGTGGTAAGTGGTGATAAATTTCCAGTCATACTCATCGGTGACTGTACACTGAACACTGAACTTGATTCTTCTTGTAAACACGGGAGTGGAAGTCAAGGTAGTCATTGTTTGTTGTAGGCGAGGAAATTTTTGGTGGAGTTGGAAGAAGAGGATAGGATAGACACGGCGATAGAGAAGTAGAATAGACACGATAATGAATTAGGGTGATGTAGAAGTTCAACAGGTGAAAAAATATGGTGCTTTATTGCGCCTCCCTAACTCCTCCCAACCTCAACTTGGCACATCGGTCAGTACCCTCAGTTGGTGTATAGGTTGACCTATTCACCAAGCTGACAATTTGGCATATCGGTCGACCTGTTGGCCAACGGGAAAATTTGGCGTATGGGTCAGAACATATGTCATGGCCGCTAGCGGCTGAATACATTATGATTACAAACAAACAAACAAGATGGCGAACAGGTAACATATAGCGTTCATTCTATAAAAAAACCCTCGCTGTAAAAAGGAAAACAGAAGCCCAAGGGAAGAAACAGACTGCTGGACCAAAAGCTAAGAGAAGAGTCGAAGAGCGAGATAACGAATAACCGAAACTCATCAATGCCTCACAATCATCCCACCCCATTCAAAAACGCAAAACTCTTTCCCGACTACCGGCTTTTCCTTGCTACCCAGCAACACTGCAATCTGCGCTTCGATATCCTCACACTTCCCCTCCATACCATCCACATTCATGAACAGCGCAAACATCCTCACAATCCTCATCTCCTGCTGCTTGCTATCGGTGGTGACTCTAAGTGCAGCAGCAGCCTCATAATCTTCAGGGGTCAAAAACCTCATCGCAACGAAAGGAGTACGTAATAGCTGAGGTGCCCAATAAGTAACCATTTGTTGGCGCTCCTGGATGCCGAAACCGAGCCTCTTCATAAACTTGGAGAGAAAGTCGGGAAACTCTTGGACAGAGACGGTGAAGATGGTGAATTTTTTGTCGAACGATGTACCTATAGGACCACCGACAGAGTTTTGGTCTGCCTCCCAGAAAAGGAATGATGCCTGTTCGCCAGAGGGCATGGTGAGGGTGCCGTCCTTCGATGCGTGCGCTTTCCATACGATGGAGCGGATCTCGCCGAAGGAGGAGACGGGCGCTTCAGGAACAAGCGGGTGAATGTAGATGAAGTCGAATCCCTCGGCGAGAGTTAAGCTGACAGTTACGGCAGTATCGTCTTGAAGAGGGTAGATGGTAATCACTGGTTTTCCTCCGCATAGACGTCGGACGAGGTGGAGGGTAGATCCTTGTTGTATGTTGTAATCGCTTAGCGTCCACTCGTCCAGCAATTGCTTCCCCTCAAAAATTAACCTCTGCTCATCTATTGGAAGACCTTCCAACTCTTGAAGTTGAGTCTTGACGTCAGAAATGATATCTGATGACTGAACAACTAGAGTGATGGTTTTGCCACAGAGGCTCTTTATGAAAATCCCCATCCCAGCTTTCTTGTCGTATTTTAGACGGGTAAGATAGATTGTATTCCCGCCAACAATACTATAATGTTCCAGCGTATTCCCATCTTCCAGTAAGTTCCCTAACAGCATCAGCTCCTGCGAGGCTAAAGGTATTCCTTTCTTATTGAAGATCATTGTCTTGACCTTGTCAATAGTGTCGGAAGGTGATACGCGCAGGGAGATGTTGCCACCAGACAACATACTGACAAACATGGCGAACGCAAAGGTAACCTCAAATGCCATTCCGGGGACAACAGCCTTGGGCCAGAACCGGCTAAGCACCTCGCATCCATTGTGAAAGACTGCAGCAACCTCCAAATTTCGTGTTCTAACGTGCGCCGCGCCGGGGGTCTTGGCGAGCTCCTCGCAGAGTATACCAGTAAATTCTCTCCAGGTCTGAATTTCTGAGAGGGGGACAAGCTTTGCTACGTCGGAGGAGCCGAGACGGTGGATCTTGATGAACTGATTGTTTATCAGGAAAAGATGGTAAAGGTCTACAGATGGCACTTACGCCTTCATGTCGCTGCCGCGGTGGTCTGCTAATGACGATGTTCGAGGGTGGCGAGCTGGAGAGGCGGTCGGTCGAACTCATCGCTCAGGGGTAGTAGTATGCCGGTAAGATTTTCTGAAAAGAGCCAGCGCTATTTGGTTATATCAAGATAAGGGGAGATGATATGCTACTGGATGGGATGCTGTGAAGTGTGCACAGTGGGTTCGATGGTAAAGTGCGGGGCTAAAGCGATGGTGTAACCCTGAGAAATAATAATTCGCTACAACGGTATCAGGTATACGCACAACACACTCCATTGTAAGGCTGAAACACGTGACAAGAAATGGAGGCGCTTATGCAAGAAAAGGCAACTCCTTTTATGTTTACGGAATACTGGGCTTTCGCCCGAGATCATCGACGGGCATAATGTGACTGCTTGGCTGTTACGTGGGTTGCAATTTCTAGTATAGTATTGTAGACATTATGTACTTACTTAAGTAAGCTTTTCCCTTTTCTCTTCTCGCTGTTTAGAATTCAGATGATGGACGAGTTCTTCGTGCACATTGCAATATCTGCGTATCAACATTTTCCCCCTTGGATTGTACTAGTACAATCGAGGTATGGCAAAATATAGTTGACTAAGAGCAGCATGGCAATGGCCATCTCATCAAACCCCGACCAATACCATCAAACCCAGAAGACCACTATAGTTTCGGGATTCCGCGATATGTATCGTTACAGGATACAAGGTACGGTGGCGGCTTCGCCGCCCTTTGGAGGCGCCTAGATAGATCTCCAGCCCAGCCAACCCAGAGTTGTCATTTTTAGCAGCTCCTATGCTTCCAGATGTATATGGCTCTAACATACTCCTAGAATTCAAATTTGTTAGATCATCTCTTGGCCAGCTCCCAGTGATCTAAGTCCAGGTAAGTCTCTATTGTTTCTGTGGCTAGAGCAAGCATATTGGCAACTGGGAAGATGCCTTCCACTGGGTAATTCCAATCAATTCAAGTTCATTTAAGTCCATGAGTTTTGCTCTGATCACAAAGTATTCTATACATGAACTATGCATAAACAGATCCTCTTTCACTTCCTGGTCTCCAATTTACTATATCACTAATATTCATAGTGCAGCAGTAAAAAAAATGCTCCAAAATGCTGTTGATTCACAATTTCTGACTCAATATAAGAGATATCATAAATCTAACACTGGGAGGTGAAAGAGGACATAGTCCACATATTGTGTGTAGGACACTTTGTAATCAGAGCCAAACACTCATTGGAATTAAAAGGGCAGGTCATTTGGGGTCTGAGTTTAAGTACTTGCCACAATCAGCCACTGAGCCACAGAATTACGACCAATCAGAATCGAAAAAGACACATGTCGTATATGAATAATGACACCAGAAAATCAAGATTGCGACTTTATTTCTCAGTGGTTGTCCTATAATGGTCGGTGGAAAGTGCCATTTTCTGGTGTCAATTCCAACCACGATCTGGTACGAACCAGGGGATAGCATGTGGGAATGGCTAACTATGTTCTGTGGAGGAACACCGGCATGGCAAAGTAGAAAATAAGTTCTACCGAGCTGCAATATGCGATAGAGACCCATTGGAAGCCCTCCATTGTATAGTGCAATATCTATATATACACGCGACTTGTGTCCCTTCACAGTCTATTTGGATGCAACTATCAACTAACTCTGACATAAATCTAGAGATGAGCCCACACGGGACTATATCAAGCCCAAACTGTACAGGCAAGGGTTTTTCAGATTCTGGGAACTTTCCGGAACCGCTTTCGATTATGTTGCAATTTATTTTGCATGGGGCAATTCCTTCTACTTTCCTAGAGTACCACTGGCCAATCAAAAATAATGCTTTATGATGACAAGATTAGCGCTGAAGGAAGTGTATATTCGAACTAAAATATACAACTGTAATGTATCTTAGCATACGTCGACACAAGCTTTCACGCACATTGCAAAGGTGAAACCCATTATCATCAATGGCGGAGTCAAATACAGTTGCATTAGCGCCGTACCTATGCCCTGTTCGGAGGAAGCTCCGGATATTGCTGCTCTTGTCGAAATAGGGATTATGTCGTCTCCATCAGGGTTCGCAACCGTCCGTCCGGACTGGCGTCTTTCGGGGCCCGGCACTGCCGTCCAGGGCGGGTGTACTTATGTTTGGCCTAGGGCCTCCTGGGATGAGGCTAGAATCCTAAGGGCCTCTTCAGGGTGGCCGAAGGGCCCTAGCGGATGTTGCCAGTGCTGGAGTGTGAATGATTGCGGCTCGCAAGAAGGAATTCCGGCCGGCTAACGAAAATTCCGACTGTCTAGCAAGGGATAGTTTGGCATCTTCTGATCCGGTCATCATTTCCCACACTATTGTTCCACTTCGCATCGATGGCTGAGTATAGGTGGGTTATTTTTCCATCGCCTGGAGACCATCGAGCTTGAAGCTCGATTTTTACAAGGCTGTAAGGCCCTGCAGGGTTGCAGTCCTGAACCTCGAAGCCCTAGGGCTAAAGCGAGCGTGAATCCTCAACCTGGAAAATCGCAGTCCGGGATCGGGCATGTCTCTACCCGGACGGGACGGACAGTTGTGAACCCTTGTCTCCATCAGGGTGATATCATCCCAGTACCCCTGTAGTGGCATTTGCACTAGCAAATACGCGGTGTCTTTCGAGAGGCCTACATTGATGGTAGTGGCCACCAAAAAGGCAACAGTCCCATGCTCAGAAACTGGATCAAGATTGTATAGAAGGCTTGCGCGAGACGTCGGTTGGTTTAGAGGTAAAAAGCGGCTCTGCCTTAATCGCCACCGTAAGCGGTAGAAGCGGCAGCAACCAGGGGCCGTCAGGCCTAGTCTACAATTTTAAAGTGTGAGGTGGGTAGGGTGGCAGCTGGATTCCTTGGAACTGGGATCAAACTCAAGGGGCGTGGGTGTTTGGGCAGCTGTTGAGATGATGATATGACTTGCGTCAATGACCATTCAGATAGATACGAGAGGACGACATTGAAACTGCGTGAGACGGCGATGTTACAGAGGATACTGTAATGATGTATACTTCCAGTATGAGAATATCAATTATCCTCGATACTAAAAATCCAATCTAATCATCGGTAATATATATTGCAGTCACCAGACCAGCAAAACGATCGGAACCGCAATGCGGAACCAATGTGTATTCCGAACACATCAAAAAACGAACTCTGCATGCTGCTGTGCGCCGTAGCTAATGGAGAATTAATATTGAGTCCGTTGTACCCGGACTATCAACGCCCGACAGTGTTTGCTTCCGCCGTTTATACACCTCCATTACTGTGGAAAGAGCGGGAAAAATTAACAAGCCCTCCAGTCCGTCAGGTGGGTTTTGTTAGACTCTAGAAAATCCGGTAGACGATGATGATGGGATGAGTGTTTAAGATATCTTCACAATTTTCATGTGTCCAAGTTTTACACCAGCTACTTTATCCGCACTGAATCCTACTCGGTAAACTGTAACCTCCGCACCTAAACATACTGTACTGACAAATCATTAACGAATGGCAGTCTAAAATGATTGATTTTGCTACTAACAAATGCAAACGACGACATTTGTAACGTACTGAGGCGACTGTGATATGGTGCGAACGGTGAGTGATATCTATATCTAGCACGAAGAGTAAAAGACGAGAGTGGATGGTGAGGAATAAATTTGAGAAGCAACCGTGAAGGAACTAGAGGTTATCGCTGAGGAAGTGAAGGGGAGAGCTTCAAAAGAACCCAGGCTCTAAAAAATGTACCAGCTAGGTGCGTAATTATTTACTCCACTCGAATGATAAATGACCGCACCTGAGCCAACCTCAAATGTCATTTTATGCGTACCAGAGTACTGTACCGAGCGTCAAGGTTCGTACATCACGCATCACGGAGGACTCGTCCGAAGAGATTTTATTACGATTTAGCCCACTTTTGGGCATTAGGTAGGCATTAGGTATTGAAAAATATCGTCGCGCTCCAAATCTCGTACGAACCTTGACGCTCGGTACAGTAGTCGATAACCTAAACGTTCGTGTTTCATCTGTCGATATAGTATTGCGTCACACCAGCGATGCCAAGTACAACTGAAGATACGCTGTCTGTTCGCGATCTTAGCGAGCCGTCACAAACCGACGCCGCTCACGAGGTTGGACATATTGCGAACCGGTTAATATCACAAACTATGAACCTAATCAATTATACTGGCAGTAGTCAGAAAGGTGGGACATCCCTGCAGTACATCCACCAGGATTAGGGTTAGATCTGATGGATTAGATCAGGAGAGACAGTCTCACTAGCGATATAGAGGCTAGCAAGCTAGCGAGTCACGTACCGGCCTTTGGGATACAGTAGCGGTAGTGGGCTTAGGATAAACTCTACTATGGATGTTAATATCGTGATCCGAATCTTATCCCCCGCTAGCAATTCCTGCACCTGGATATTTCACAATGTATCCGACGATGGTGGTGAGGTTTTCAGAGGGCGTTAACGTTTATGGTGCAGCAGTAGCGTATTGAACTTCGGGGAAGTTAGCCTTCCGACTTGAATTTTCCTAGAAAATCGATTGCCAGGTACTCTGTTTGTTGGATGTATAGCGTAGGTATGTACCCACCCAGCTGTCTGTTTGACGGCGGTGGTGATGGTGGTAGTTATTAACCCTGCAATACCACGGCAGTAGCACAGACGGTGAGCTACCAGTGTTGAGAATGTATTTTTTAGCTATCTTAAAGATAAGTTCCCCAGGGTACAGATCAGCGCGCCAAATCTTCAACTTACATCATCCAACCTTGAGCTTATCCTAGGGACCATCTCAGTGAGCATGGGGACATGCAAAGCTAGAAAGTGGAAAGACCTCGCGCTTTCGGAATCTGCGGTGTTATATTATTAGCTTTCAGGCATGGGCGCCGTTGAAAGCCTAAAGGCTTCCCGTTCATTTTGGTGATGTGTGTACCACTTGCACATACGGTTCCCAATTGTCCAAAGCCCTGAGTCTGACGGGGCCCAGTGATTCTGACCTTGACCGGACATGTCCTATACTGGGCGTCGGGGGATGTGTAAGTAATGACTAGGGATCTATACAGGGCCCTGCGAGGGACACATCGTGCAGTGCTGGTTACCGGGTGGTGATTAGCGTATTTGGATAATCGGGCTTACTCGTCGGATTTTCAAGTTTCTAGACACCCCATCATAAGCACCTTTGGTAATACATCAAAAGTTTGGTGACAGTGCTTCAAAGTTAGATGACAATTCATAATATTAGATTTTAGTAAGATCTCGCTGCCGCTCACCTTAGTGCCCTGTAGCCCGAAATCGCCAGTGCATTTCATGGTAGCGTAGCGGATTATTTGTTCCTGAACTTCATTGCTTCTGCAGCTAGCACTTAGTTTTGATTTAGTAGCCATTCGACTGTAATGTGTAGTCATGGTAATTTGATGAGTAGCCATTGTATATTGATGTGTCGCCAAGGGCGCTTATGTTGACGTCTCCGGAGACTTGAAATTCCGACAAGTAGGAGTAGCATTGTATCAGCTATCACTCAACCACCATTACAATGCTCACATACAATCTACAGGGCCCTACCAGGCTGTCTTGCTTGATCACACCTTAGGGCAAACCTGGCGAAAAATCAATGCCCATATTTCTTAGTCCAGTCCCTGGGCGGATGCTTACCCGACGGGACGGACCTTTGGGACGATCGCATGAATGTACATACATGCGTTCAATCCATGTCCCACGGATCATTTGAGGTGTGTTTGGTTTTAGAAAGCTGGGTGGATTGTGATTCTACTAGATTATAGACAAAGCTCTAAAACGACCATTCCAATCGAACATGCACCCGGCTAAGGAATACCTACAAAGTGGAGGCTTGGGTTTGACTAAGTTTACAAAAGCTAGCCTGTCTCGGACTATAAATATAGGGGAGTTGTAGTTTGGCAATGTCTACTTATTCGGGGATGTACTGAGTATGTTGAGTTCGAAATCGAGGAGTGGATGTCGATAATCTGATTCATGGCGTTACCTTTGCATTTCAGACCTTAACTTCACCGCCTGTCGAACACCTTGCTCTGTGTACTCGTCTACTAGATAGCGTCGGGTCTTTCCCGTACTGACTATAGGGACTCAACTGGGTAAAATACCAATTCATCGCAACTAGAGTCTTCAAGCAAATATGCAATGGCTGGATACGCCAAAATGCCCAGCCACAGAACGGACGAGATCAGGTAGTAGTTCCCGTGTGGAGTAGGAGTCTTCCAATCCCACATCTAAGATATTCCCAAATTCCGAGCATCAAATCTGAGAACGGGATCGCTATCCACCTCCCAGAGTACCCTCCCAGATTCCCAGATCTTAGAAACTATTGTTTGTTGCGGTTGACGGTCCGGAGCTGCTCCAGGTTCCAACGAGTGCTACCCCACTGCCTCCGAATCAAGCTTCGCCTGAACCCCAGAGCCTCCAGAACCTCCGGGAACTATCCCATCCACCACACCGCGGGCTACACGCTGCAATAATTGCTTCGTCTCTGCCACAGGACAGTAACTGCCGCGACCTCCGTGCGAAACTCTCGGGATGCAACTCGCGATAGGGAGCTGTACATACTAGGCGGTAATGCATTGTGAGCCATCACATGTTGCTTTGCGCACTATCTCATTTGTTCATTCTCTGCAGGGTTGTTGTATTGATGACTTCAATTACATCGACAGTGCACACCATCGACTTCTCACAGACCCGCGGAAGACCACCCTAGTTGTATTCGCTAAGCCGCCATTGATGTGTCGCAGGGTTTACCCACTAGAATAAAGCGTGTCATGTCAATAGGTCTAATCATTATATATCACTCGGGCGGGATTTTAAAACGATACGTGATAATGATTGTCTATGTAAACAGAGTCTCTCGATATACATAAAATCTATTCCTTATGCCCTACCGGTATGCTCTGTTCCTTTACCATGACTAGATAATGTGGGCGAGTAATAAATAAATAAGTCCATCTGTTGCAGTATGTCTAACGCACCGTGTACATTTGCACAAAGAAAGCATCTTCCAGAACGTACGGAAGTGGATAGTACACCAGTTGATACTGCCACTCTCCATACTTGTTGCTGGTTGTGAAAGTAAGACTTAGTTAAGAGTCTTCCCAGAAATGAAACAATCCTACCAAGTTGAAGCTCGCCACATATACTTCCGAGAACATTCAGAAACTTAGGTCATCCTGGCCCTGGTCAGTAAGAAAACACCCAAGCAGGGTCATGTTGTCTATCAGCAGTGAGTAAGCCGCGAATGTCCCAGCTCTATTTGTAAATTCCTCGCCTGCTTGTTGCGTTTCCCGAGCACCCGCTTGGATGGTTGATGCAGCGGTGTATTGTGCTATTAAATGCCGCACGAAGGTGAACCATAACCCGTCCGGACGCAAAATATGCTTCACAATTCACTTCAAGCGAAGGAATTAGGATTGAACTACTCTGTGAACGAGCGTTGGATCCTATCCACTCCCTAGGCGGGAGGTCTGGAAACTCACGTTTTACTCTCGGCGCCTGTCCGTCAACATTCTTCGAAGACTATCTTCCGCTGTCAACGGTGTCTCAATAACCTTAACGCTGTAACTTTATATATTCAATTATCTCGCTATCACTAGTACTTGGTTCTCTCGCATTCGCATAGTTCATTAGCTGGATACTATAACATCAATCCGGCACCCCCACCTCAAGCATCACAAGTGACAGAAATACGATTAAACAGGTCCAATGAGGAATGCCGTCTTCCTGAGGACAAAACGATGTTTTCACACCCCGAATCTGCGTTGCGAGAGTACATCCGTACACAACCACAATAGTTCGCAGCGATAGAATCAAGTACGCAAAAACCAGCCGCGTACGTCAGTCTAAGTGTACGTTAACCACAAAGTTTGCCAAGTATCTGTCCATTATAGATACCCAGAAACGCGATCGACCTGGATCCGTGTGAATGGTCACTCAGCATGGAGGCGGACTCAGTCGCGGTTGGTGTGACGTCAGTGATGGAAGCGGAATGAGGATCCGGCAATAGGCTAGAATGGATATATAATTGAACGACCTAATTGAAACTGTACCTACGGCGCGGCAGTATATTGATGAATGGCCAGACGGGCACCGTTACCATTACCGCCGGACAGCGGACCGTGAACCAAGACGCTCCGGCAAACCCGGGCTCTGGTACGCTGTTGAAGTACGCCGGAACCGGCTCCGTGGTTCCTACCGCCGTAAGGCGCATCTACTGTGTCGGGTGTAGCCCGGATTGAATGAATATTTCTGATACCCACAAGAACCGGGTAGAGTTTATAAGTATATGGAATTTTTAGTTTCTGGATTCTGGCAATAGTTATGGCAACGGATTAATGAGCGTACTGCTCTCGCGCCTAGACGTTTTCGCAGAGGGAGGCGAAAAAGTGGACCTGGAAAGTCTGGTATATGAGAGTAGGAGCGTTCCGTTTAGTAGATACAGTACCAGTCATATTTGTCCGGTTTGCCTTGTGATTGAACGTAACTGAACTGTTATGCCAGTACCCTTCTTCACACAATATGCACCGAGTAATCCACACAAAAGAAATTCCACAGCAATCAACCCCGCGGTATGCACGTTGTTTTTCACTACCATCGGTGATTTAACCTCTCTCACATGCTCGCTATGTTCGACAATATTTACTGCAGCTGCTTGTTGCTCATAGTCAGATGCGGGGTACAAAGGTGGGTCATCCCTGCAACACATCTACCAGGATTTGCCGAACACTGTCGGCGATCAGCGCGCAAGCCACGTTTTGACATATGATGTGACAGCTCCATTCACCCGTCGCGCAACGTGGGTCCCATGTATGTACGCAATCCGGGTAGTGGGGGCGCCGTACGAATTCTCCTACAGTGGACCTCGGAAGTCCCCTACGCACGTTTGGCCTACTGTGTAACGCGCGTTCGGCAACTTAGAAACTGTTGTGGAGACTTAGTCTACAGTATGCACCACCGCCATTTGGTTTATTTTCGACAGACTTTTGCGGTGGATAATTTGGCGAGACAATAATTTCTTCCTACACTGTCGGGGTTCGAGCTGAACGCGTGACACTAGGGAATAACGAGCTCCGGAGCTGGCTAGGTAATGACGGTGTAAAGTTCTGAGGACACCTTGTTCAGATGTCGGAGCCCCCGCATGCACAGCACGCACGCGACGCGAGTCTTGGCAAATCACAGAAGGCGAATTAAGTCAACAACAACGACAACAATCAGAAAACGGACAGCGGGAATCGATTTCTAACGTCGAATTGACTGTGGAACGAGACTCCTGGCACCTCTGGACCGCCGGAGGAGGGTGCGGCACAAAGACCCACACAACTATGTGGCTTTCGCGAAAAGGCTTGGCGGAAGCAACACATGACGCGACTAGAAGTGCGAAACCAACGACGAGGGTTATCCCGGAAAGCGACGGCCTCACAGAAGTGACAACCAAAGTCAGACTGAGAGGGGATCTGGACATGGGAGAAGCGGGAGACGGGACGAGTGACCACCCCACAGCTAGGACGATGCAGATCGCGTTGGAGATGGGCACGGCGGTGACCCTCACTGCCGTGGATACTATCAGCATGGCTACACTTGAGCCGATGTAGAGAACTGAGAATGGGCAGTGGAGGAGGAGCAGCAAAGCTCTGGCAGCAGCCATGGGACCCGGGGATTGGTGGAACCTCAAGGAATGAACGGCACAGCAGCAAGCCCACATGGTGGCACAGCTACACCGAACTATTGCCAAGATGGCTAACATGCTGGAGACGCAGACTGCACTGTAGGAAGCGCAGTGGGGTGGGATGGAAACATTGTTGGAGGAAAAGGAGAAGATGCGGGATGTGTACCACCAGGATGATGTGCTGTGGGGCAAGGACATCACGGACAAGGTCACAACAGGGGTGGCTGCAACAGAACGGTGCAAGAGAGAGGAAAGGATAGCCGACACCGAGGGTGTCGGTCTGGAGGCGTTGATTCACCCAGACATGCCCCTTACTGGGGGACCGAAACAGCTGAAGGAGCAACATCAACTGCAGCTTGGAAGGAAGCTTCAATTGATGCAAAAACCCAAGCCGAACCCAGCACTGACACAGACACCAATGCTGACAACCACATCTACACCGACAGTGGCGACAACATCAGTAACTACACCCAACAGACGATGGGAGACACTCCCACCACAAAACCAGACGACACTGGCCTGCCCAGCGCCAGCCCCGACAACTGGCTCGAGCTTGGCAGACAGATGCCTCATTGTAAGCAGTGACGAGAGCACGCCGCTCACAAATAAGATGCACCAGGTAATTGCGTCAGCCATCAACAGAACGCTTTTCCACCAGCAGGCACCAGCTCACATTAGAATTATGAATGCAAGAAGGAATGGCAAAGGCGCAATCACAGTAATCACGCACCAGAATGCGACTGCGGAGATGGCGCTGCTGTGGGCAAATAGCCTCTCCGTACGTATAGAAGTGAATGTTATTGATGATCAAGTGACAGCTTACTAGAAATTACTAATACGTGAGTCTCTCGAAAAGCTGCACTAACAGCAGCAACAACTCTAGTCTCCGTCAGAAAAACCCTGGTGATCCGGACGGCTCTGACGGCTCTGACGGAACCTCCTACCCTCTGGCGGAGAATTACATGCGACAGGTCGCGTTGCATAGCATCAACAACCTTTATTTTAGTCACTGGAAGCCTCCAGGAGTGTCTGAGAGGATGTGGAGTGTAAACTTAGATGCGTCAATTTCAGGAGTATCAGACCCTAGGAGGGCATTCCTCCCGGCCTTCAGAGAAACTTGGAGCGCCTAAGACAAGCCTGAGAGCACCTGGGAGCGCCAGCGACATGTCTGGGAGCACCTCGAATCACAGTGATGTATTCAGTTTGTATTCTCTTCAATGTATCTATGTATCTATATAGTTACCCATCTACACACTCATTATCTGGACTGGCTGCAGGCGGTGCTTGAGAGCAATTCGAGGTGCGCCCGAATATCACGATCGAGTGAACTCAGAGATATTCTCCAAGGCCGTGATTAAGCGAGTTTGGAGATGCACTTGGAGGCGGTAATCGAGCGTATTTGGTGATCCACCTGGAGGCTGTGATAGAGTGAACATAGAGATGCACTCCGAGATCGTGATCGAGCGAGTTAGGAAATGCACTTGGAGGCCACGCCCGTGCGAACTTGCAGCCCGTAATTGAGCGAGTTTGGAGACACACTTGGAGGCCGTGATCGAGCGAGTTTGGAGATGCACTTGGAGGCCATGCTTGTGCGAACTTGCAGGCGGTCATTGAGCGAGTTTGAAGATACACTTGGAGGCCGTGATCGAGCGTGTTTGGAGATGCGCTTGGAGGCCATGCTCGTGAGCACTTGCAGGATTCAATCGAGCGAGTTTGGAGATACAATTGGAGGTTGTGATTGAGCGAGTGTGGAGATGCACTTGGAGGCCGTGATGGAGCGAGATTGGACAAGTACTTGGAGGCGGTCGAAGGACCGCGCACCGGGTGATGAGACTCTATCCATCAGTTAGTCCACTTGCAACCGTGGGAATGTGACAATGTGACTTTACCTTTGAGCTCTGATGGAGAGCTGGCTGATGGCGGTCGATCGTGTACATCAGCAACAACTCTAGTTTCCGTCAGAAACACCCGGGTGTTCCAGACGGCTCTGACGGCTCTGACGGAACCTCGTACCCTCTGACGGAGAATTACACGCTACCCGTCGCCCAGGCGACGCATCGCGTTGCATACGTACCTCCTTTACTTTGTGGTGACATTAACGCACCATCAGAAGGACACGTGTGTGACACTCTTCGCAGGGGCTGCAGTTATGCTGAAGCCGTTTACACAACGCCTGGCGATGTTAAATCATAGCTACTACTTATCATTCAACGATTTTCAAAACTTATGCATTCAGTTTGTATTCTCATCTA
>Ga0307515_10015321_pt1 | contig 14131 bp, 10 predicted proteins | sample 17_EM_MG_FD_194513 | JGI IMG/M metagenome (GOLD analysis project Ga0307515, IMG submission 194513) | Populus trichocarpa ectomycorrhiza microbial communities from riparian zone in the Pacific Northwest, United States - 17_EM | ecosystem: Host-associated > Plants > Roots > Unclassified | place...
GAGAGACCCGAATTTGACTGATAGCCCATTTTCTTTGACGGCATGGTCGGTGCTGGTAAAATGACAAGTGGACGCGGAGTTTTCGTTTTTGTCTTTGTCCTCGGAGTCGGGGAGTAGCTTCAGCCTGGCTTGGTGCGTCACCTCGGAAGTGGAGAGAACAGGGCACGATTGGAGTGAGTCAATTTGAGTCAATTTGAGGTCGGAATTTGAGCGGAGGACAGACGCCGCAAAGTGCTGGGGTAAAGGGAAAGGACGAGTCGGACGGGCGCTGATCCTAGGTTGGTGGCGGTGCCGTGGGAGTGACAGAGCGGGTTGGGGATGCTCGATCTGTCTCGTAGATATTGATCTGCCCTGACCAACCGAACATGCGGCACGGATGCTCGGCCATGCTTGAACTCGCCGCGTGCTATGAAGCATATCAGTGGCCCGCGCTTCTTTGTCACCACTTGATAACAGCGAGGCGGCCGCATTCAGCATGCTTCATTCACCACGTAACAGCTGTAGCGGCAATCCACTGCACTGATCCCACGTTCCAAGAGGCCCTTTCACCTTCTCCCCTCTCCTTCTCCTCGCCTCTAAGTCTTCGAAAGCAAACCAACATGGCCACTCAAGCCACCAAGGATATCCACTTGTGAGCACCCAGACAGCTAGCGCAGCACTGTTGTCTGACCAACGAAAAGCCTGCATTTAGATCGTGCGGCGCTTCACTCCAATCTAGGTCACACCGCTGATTTTGTGCGTCATACAGAAATCACTTTGCAAGATGTTACAAATTCGAGGTATCACCTGGAGTTGTTCGAGGGAAACCAGCAGATAGAATTACAGAAGAATGGGAACCGGACCTGGACACCAGTCCAACCCTCGTATGTCCCTTGTATCCACTATCAACGCTCACTGAAGGCCCTGTGTTCGTAGAGATATTTCTCCGACATCCAAAATGCGCGTGGAGATCCAAAGGATCACCGGTCATATGTTTTGGAAGAAGAACCGGCCGGCAAACGAAGATATCGACCTACAAGGGCTCTCCGATGACTACTGGGACTCCACCAAGCATGAGTTTATTATTCGGAGTCAGTCCTGATGACCGATTAGTCCGCTCATGTCTAACAAAAGGGCAGAGGACGTTGTCATCGGAAAGAATCAGTTGTCTCTAGAATTAAGATTCTCTGCGGACGCTACCGTTCGTCACTTTACCACAAAGAATATCAACCAGCTGACAATGTCCGCATAGACGGAATCGCTACGCTCGTCGATCCAAGAGCTTGAAAGATTGATGGAAGGATTCACACCACTGATGAGTAAATCGATGGAGAGGAATTTGGGAAAAGGGATTCAACTGGGCGCTGTATTCGCTGAGGTCAGCTCTGCTCATATGGAAACCAGCTGGACGTTGACACCTCTTAGTTCGATCCAATCGCAAAGGCAGTCTTCGGTGTTGCCAAAATCACATTTGAGGTTCGTGCTCTCTACTGGCGTATGAAAAGCAGAGGTAATACTTGATCGTTCAGCTCATGAAGGAACAAAACAAATACGATCAGATGCCATCGACCCTGTTGGATAGGTTGAAGCACGTCTCGCCCTTGGCGGAGAAGGTCGCGGACGAAATTGTCAACGAAGAGACAGATATATTGGGTGAAATAATGCCGCGAATGTTCAAAGTAATGCAAGAGATCGCCAATTTTTTATGCGGATACGTCAAGCGTGGGCGATTCAGTAGGCTGTCTCTTTTCTGGATTCCGCAGATGCTGATGATCGCAGAGCGAGCAGGAGATGCGCTGATTTATTCGAAGGACAAGGAAATGATGGAAGAAATGGATGAAGAGTTAGCAAACGTCATCAAAGACTTCCTGAGTGCAGTCGATGTCGAGGCCCTGCGCCTAGTCAAAGGGATTGGTAAGCGCACATTATCTCCATACTGCGTTGGCGCGTTCTCAGTTGCTTTGTGCAGAGCAAGGGATTCTGCTCAAGCGTCTTAAACCAATCGAGACTGGCTATGACCGGGCCCTCCGCTGTATGAAAGATACCCGCAAATCTTGTCTCAAAGAAATCGTAGATTGGGTAGCCAATAAATCAGAGGAGAAAGACCTTCTCCAGGGCAATACGTACTGGATCAATGGCTCACCTGGAATCGGCAAAACATCGTTAGCTCATTCGATCTGCGCGCGCCTCCACGATCAAAAGCAGCTCGCTGGGGCCTTTTTCTGCAGGAGGGACGACCCGAACCTGAGCGAAGCCAAGAATGTCCTCCCGACTCTCATCTACAAGCTGGCGGAAATGTTTCCCCCCTTTCGAAAGATTGTGGCAAATTGTCTTCGTGACGACCCAAATTTGACACCAGAGTCGATGAAGCGCTCCCTCTTCCTTGACCTACTCGATAAAATTCGTAAACGCCCAAATTATTTCTTCGTCTTTGTCATTGACGCATTCGACGAATGCGGCGACCACCTTAGTCGTCCACGCCTCTTGAAGCTTCTCACAAACGCGGCTACACGTGCTTCGTGGCTGAAAATTATCATCACCAGCAGACCCGAAGAAGATATCCGACAGTTCTTTACCCAGTCATCGTACTTGGGATACGATTTGGCTACAGATCAAGAAGCCGGCGTTGATCTGCGAACCTTCGCTCGAAGCGTGTTTGACCCGGTCGGCCGACAAAGGCGCCTCTCCGAACCTTGGCCAGAAGAATCGCTCTTGGACGAAGTTGTCCTGAGGGCGAATGGTCTCTTCATTTTTATCAAGACCCTTGTTCGTGCCCTTGAGCACTGTGAGGATCCCACGGAGTTCCTGAAGGCAGCCTCCGAAGCTTCAGCTGGTGCTGGGTTGGAAGCCCTATACAAACTTTACTCAAGTATCCTAGAGTCGCGGATAAAGCACCATAAAGCAGAGTTTCGACGGGTGATTGGAGTCCTTCTGACAACGGCTCCACACCGCACCCTTTGCGAGAAGACAATTGCAGAGCTGGCAGGAGTAGAACCAAACTTGGTCGGAATATGGGTGGATGATCTGAGCTCTTTGCTATATCGAGACGAAGGGACCAATGGAGGCGTTCGTGTCCGACATTTATCGATTTTAGACTTCCTTGTCAGCGATGACTGTCCCTATCAAATCAACCACCAGGACGCAAATGTGCAACTGGGAATTGCTTGCCTCAAGACGATGGTTCACCAACTCCGTTTCAATATCTGCGGGCTCGAAGATTCCCGACTCGCTAATGCGGACATCAAAGATCTCCAATCCCGAATCAAAGCGAACATTCCCGACTGCTTGCAATATAGTTGTCTTTATTGGTCAAATCATCTTTGTTTCGCTCCCGACGATGATCAGCGGGTGTGGGATAGCTTGGAGGAATTCTTTGAAGGATTGTGCCCACTATTTTGGATTGAAGTATTGAGCATTTTGGGAATGGTCCCGATCGGTGCTCCGAGCATTCGAAGCGTGATTTCCTGGGCCAAGGTGAGTCCAGCTCCGGATTGTATTCTGAGTGGTTCTGATTGGCAGTAGAATGGAAATCCGACCCTCCTTGAGAGACTTCAGGACGTTTGCCGTTTCATCATCGCCTTTCGCACCCCCATCTCTATCAGCACTCCACACACGTATCTTTCAACCCGACCCTTCTTGCCCTTACGCTCGAATTTATCAAAGACCTTCAGCACGAGGTTTACTAAGGACATTGAGGTGGTGAGAGGGAGATTGTCGTCATGGCCAGCACCCCCATTGTTTTGGATTGGACATACCGACAGGATTACTTGCACGAGCTATTCCCCCAATGGGCGGCAGATCATTTCCGGATCCGACGACATGACCATTCGGATCTGGGATACTGAGACCGGTGCCATAAGTGGTGAGCCTCTTAAGGGGCACACCGGCGGGGTGATGTCCGTTGCCTACTCTCCGGATGGCGGGAACATTGTCTCTGGGTCTCGTGACAAGACAGTTCGAATGTGGGATGCCGAGACTGGTGTTGCAGTTGGCAATCCTCTGGAGGGGCATAGCGACTCGGTGTCGTCCGTTGCCTACTCTCCCAATGGGCGGCACATCATCTCTGGATCTCATGACGAGACGATTCGAATGTGGGATGCCGAGACTGGTGTTGCAGTTGGCAATCCTCTCGAGGGGCATAGCGACTGCGTGTCGTCCATCGCCTACTCTCCCAATGGGCGGCACATCATCTCTGGATCTCATGACGAGACGATTCGAATGTGGGATGCCGAGACTGGTGCCGCAGTTGGCAAACCTCTGGAGGGGCATAACAGCTGGGTGTGGTCCGTCGCCTACTCTCCCAATGGGCGGCACATCATCTCTGGATCTGGATCTGGTGACAGGACGATTCGAATGTGGGATGCCGAGACTGGTGCTGCAGTTGGCAATCCCCTGGAGGGGCATAGCAACTCGGTGGTGTCCGTTGCCTACTCTCCCAATGAGCGGCACGTCATCTCTGGATCTAGTGACAGGATGATTCGAATCTGGGATGTTGAGACTGGTGCCACAGTTGGCAAACCCCTCGAGGGGCATAGCGGGAGTGTGTCGTCTGTTGCCTACTCCCCCAATGGGCGGCACATCATCTCTGGATCTGAAGACAAGACGGTTCGAATGTGGGATGCAGAGACTGGTGCTGCAGTTGTCAAACCTCTCCAGGGGCACAGCGAAGGTGTGAGGTCCGTCGCCTACTCTCCCAATGGGCGGCACATCACCTCTGGATCTCGTGATAAGACGATTCGAATTTGGGATGCCGAGACTGGTGCTGCAGTTGGAAATCCTCTGGAGGGGCATAGCGACGAGGTGTGGTCCGTCGCCTACTCTCCCAATGGGCGGCACATCATCTCTGGATCTCATGACGAGACGATTCGAATGTGGGATGCCGAGACTGGTACTGCAGTTGGCAAACCTCTCGAGGGTCATAGCGGCTCGGTGTCGTCCGTCGCCTACTCTCCCAATGGGCGGCACATCATCTCTGGATCTGGTGACAACACGATTCGAATATGGGATGCCGAGACTGGTGCTGTAGTTGGAAATCCTCTGGAGGGGCATAGCGAGGGTGTGAGGTCCGTCGCCTATTCTCCCAATGGGCAGCACATCATCTCTGGATCTGGTGACAAGACGATTCGGATCTGGGGTGCAGAGACTAATGTCGGAGTTGGTAAGCCTCTAAAGGGAGAAATTGCGAGTGTGTTGTCCGTTGCTTCCTCTCCCACTGGGCAGCACATTGTTTCTGGATCTAAGAGCAACACCATTCGTGTGTCGGAGCTATTCTCACATCAACCATCTTCCGCTTCTAATCCACTCCATGCTCATTTTTATTCAAGGCCTGACTCACAGGGTTGGGTCAGAGACTCAGACGGCGGTTTGCTCTATTGGGTGCCCCTAGATTGTCGTAGTGGCCTCCATTCACCCGCCCTCAGTATAATCCCTGCTACATCCCACATTCAAATAGTTTTACTTGATTTTGAAGACTTTGCCTTTGGAACCGCTTGGACTCAGATTTTCAACAGTGCACAGCGCTAAACATTTCTCCTCGTAACCTTTTGTATATAATTTGGTGTATGAGATGTTCTGTGGTTATTGAAGCTCGATCCCGTCCCCTTAAGCTCCTCGTTTGTCACAAATGGCAAACACCTGCCAAAGTAGGGACATGCATCCGACTTGAGGACTCTGGATCTGTTGACAACACGATTCGAATCTGGGATGCGGAGACTGGCGCTTCCGCTGGCAATCCTTTTGGGGGGCAGCACATAGTTTCTGGATCTAACAGCAACTTATGTTGGAGCCATTTTCACATCAACAATCTCTCTCTTCTAGCTCACTCCATGCTCATTTTTATTCACAGCCTGATTCACAGGGTTGGGTCACAGACTCAGACGGCGGCTTACTCTATTGGGTACCCCTAGATTGTCGTAGTGGTCTCCATTCACCCTCCCTCATTACAATCCCTCCTACATCTCACCTTCAAACACTTCACTTGATTTTTCAGACTTTGCCTTCGGAACCGCTTGGACTCAAATTTTCAACAGTGCACAGTGCTAACCATTCTTTCCTCGTAACCTTTTGTATATAATTTGGTGTATGAGATACTCTGTAGTTATTGAAGCTCGATCCTGCCCTCCTTAAGCTCTTCAATTTGTTAAAAATTGTAATGCTCTTCGCTTCAGGTGGTCGACAAAGCAGCAAGATCGCCAAACGGCTAAACACCGGCACAATGGATACCACGAATCCACATGACACAGTGAAGATCTATACCCAGTCCGTTTCAGATACACACGCCTTCCATCCTTCCCTGAAGTTCTCCCTATTCTTTTTGCACACTGGCCTAACCTTTCGTGGTCATGGCTGACGAGGTACTGGCCTGGGACTTGTCAACGGACTATGCGAGACCATATGAATACTTGGAATTGCCGATGGGAGGCTGCCGATCATCCTCTGGACTGAAGGTTGAGACATCTTGCGAATGGAACACATTTGGGTGGGCCACAGGGAACGGCAATGAGAAACAAAAATGGGGTATGTCGCCAATACGAGAGCCAACTCGGAGTTGCCTACCAAGGTGTTCGACGACCCTGCGACTACTGCTAAACCAAGACCTACGACACAATCAGTAGGAGAGAAGATGGTCATGTATGCTCACACAACTAACCCTGGTCTCGTTCCAGGTTTGTGGTGAGCAGAGGAGGTTACTTGCTCGAATTCTCCGAGACGCTCTCCAGCTTCTCGGGCGGAATTCCACAACCAGTATCGCTGACGACAATCTCGATTGTAGCGTGCCCTTCAGCATAGAGTCCATCCTGTTCGTCGAATATGTGTGCTGTCACTGGCGGATCCGCGCGCAGTACACTTGATATTATTTGCAGTGAGGGTGGAGACGGCAGTTTGAGGGTTCCTTGGATCTGCAATGGCGCATCCTGGGGTGTTTCCAGGGTCCGTGTTGAACTCCAACTCACCGCCGGACCGCTTTCAGCATAGGCGAGCAATAGCAAGGCCTAGCGCATTCGTATCATTTGTACGCACTGACAAACATAAGTCGCCTCACGAAGAGTGCTGTAAAAATTGAACGGTTCGTTGAATGCCATTTCCTTTCCAGCCTCTAGTCAAGTCCTACAAAAAAGTTTGGGTGCTGTTCATGTGATTGGAGCAGAACACATACGAGGGGGTCATCAATGGTGAAGAGGAGTGCCTAGGTTCATATATACTAAGACGCCTTACTTTTGAAGCCGCATGAGACCTCTCCAAATTCCCCCGAGTGTCGGGATCGAGCTTTTTACCATCACAGGTTAGCTCCAAGTAGCCTGGGTGATATGTTTAGTGTATCTATCTAGTGAATAAGGAGATCACCAACTTGATGATCTGGTTTAGCGGGGTTTGGACTAAGGGCCTTGAGCATACGGAAGACGGGTGGAGGTGGTGAGAGATCCTACCTCGTTCAGGTCTGCAGCCTCCTCGGATCGACTGGGCGGCTCTCCCCTCGCCCAGGCACGGTCCCGTGGTATTGGGTAGTAGTTAATGCATTCAGTGTTTGTTGATACTTGGGTGCTGGTAAAATCACATTCGGCCGCAGAAAGGGCAAGAAGGTCAAAGTGGGTTCGATGGTGAGGTCGAGAGACGAGTGCGGTTCTAAGGACGGCACTGCTGCAGTCGAAGGCGGATTCGCAACGAGAAGATGGTCAAGAAAAGGCTGGCCTATGACTACATGAGAAATCGGAGCATTTAGCACCTCTGATGCATACCTCTGATCGAAATCATTTTCCAAGTTTCATCACCTCGTTGCTAGAGGACTTGTCAAACTGAGTCGAAGAGTACAATTGGAGTGAGTCACTTTAGGTCGGAGTTTGAGCGGAGGACAGAGGTCAGGTTGGAACGGACGCGGGCACTGGCTGAGTGGATTGCGGTGAGAGAGGCACTCCACGCCCAAGCCTGGCGGCGATTTTGTGGTTCCATTACTCGAGAGAAAATTTCCGAGTACGGTAGTGTGAGCGGACAAGACGGCTGCTATGTTTTGTGACAAAGACACCTTGTCGACTTGATTTCCGTCGCATTCGCCGCAACTTGGATGGCAACGCGGACGACGAGCCATACCACAAATCGGTTACTACGATGAGTCAACGCCCAGAGACCGTTGTCAATTTCAACCAAAAACTCCCGCGCAAACGGAAAGCCCAGGAACACGGTGCTCAGGAAGAGCAGCCAGCCTCCAAACGGCGAAAGTAGGTATGTGTATCTCCAAAGGCGAATCCTGAGCGACCGCTCATCGTATCTGAACCTCTAAGGACGACCCAACACCTTCGACAGATCGGGCTGGTTAGCAGCTTACTTGCTCTCCTTACGTGTCATTTCCTCAACAATTCCGTGTAGGCAGCTCGTCTGAAACAGTTGGAAATGGCCTTATGATAAATAGAGTGTCGTTGCGAGCTGGATCCGCCGCTCCTCCTTCATGCGACCGTCCAACGCCATCGCAAAGCACAAAAATTGCTTCCCAAAATGCTCAATCGAGGTATTCAAGTGGAGGACCACGGATGGGACAATCCTCGTTTGCTCATTTGACCATTCTAGAGCACGAACTCGACGACAATCAGGATATCACTGCGGTGCAATCCGAGCTCGATTCTGTGGCCGGCCGGGAACGCTCCGACTTGTCTTAGGCAAGTAACCCACCAAGTCATACCTCACCTCGACCTCACCTGGGGCAAATTTCCTTCAAAATCGTTTTCTGCGCCCAAACCCAAATCCAAGGCAAAGTCGCCATCAAAAGCTAAGCCCGTAAAGCCACTGGTACTCAAGGATAAGTCGTTGGAATTTGCAAGGAGGGCCTTGCAAGAGAAAGTGGCCAAGGCCCGGCGTAGTTCTCTCAGTCAACGAGGGAAGCATACAAGCGATGGCTTCGGCAATGGACAGCCCGGTAGGTAGTACAACTTTGAGTCATATTCTTTCTGCTTACAACGTTTCTCGTTTCCAGTGGTGCCTCACTCCTCTGTCCCATCCGAACGGTTCTACCGACACACCGATCCTGCTCTTCCGGATCCAGTCAGAGCACGACATGTACTTACGTGGAGTGCCTCCCGATCCGCTCCACGGGCAACGGACTCGCAAACCCGCCTGCCCCCTCTATCGCCTGCAAATTCGGCTCTGCTCGCGTCCTTGCAAGTTCAGATCGTCAAGCAGTTGGCCGATGCGACCATTGACATCTCCCTGTATTCGGCAAAGTCGAAGGAGAGGCCACCCGTTGTGGGGAACCCGCAGAATGAGCGAAACCGAGCAACCGAGGGAGTTTGTTGGCGCACGAGGAACGGTATGTATCTACCAACACGACACTGACGCAAGGGCTGATTCTGTGGTTCAGATGTTCGCATGAAGATGCAGTATGGTCCAAGGTGATTCAAGACTACAACACCTCACAATCACAAGTCTTGTCCGGACTGCAAAAGGCGCCATCCTCCTCGGGCAAAGGAAAAGGAAAGGAGATGCTCTGCCTCAATGACAAGTGGCGAGAAGTCGAGCGCAAGCTTGACGAGTTTTCCGAAGCCATGGGAATGGTACGGAAATGGAAATGGAGTTGAACGAGAAATGTAGAAAGCTCCCGCTCCAGGTCTGTCGTATCTCCGTTTCTCTGAACGATGTTACTGATTGTCCATCGTCCATTCCAGCTCGACAGTCTGCAAGAAACCCTGTCGAAATCGAAAGTATTCACGCACCAAGCAAGACGGCACATCGACGAGATGTCCGTTGCTCTGGACCGACGACGTGGTTCCGAACTAGGTCTCCTTTCGTCCTCGTCGATGTCACCGCGGAATTTGTTGAAGGCGCTTGCGAGGTCCGACGAGCCATGGTGGCGGGCTGGGCCTGCGATGATTGGCGGTGGTATGGTGACTAGGAGCCAACAGTGGAAGACGGGTGACGGTCGTTGGGCCCGAGGATGTGAATGCCACGCCTCGGAGGGTCCCTGGCACGCCGAGGCGGAAAGGCAAAGGCGCAAGGTAGTCCTTGCGCTCTTGGATGCTTGCGAAAGCTATTCTATCTCTATCGCTTACTCTCTATCGTCTTCTGTTCCGCTTTGGTCATTATATTTGCTGTTTTTCGATGGTCTCTGCTGATTCATGTAATTACCGGACGTTATGAGAGCCATGATAGGAAGCAAGCACCTAGACGGTGAAGTGTGTCGTTGCACTTCTACGAAAAACACGTTAATTCTGCGCATGTCGCAATAATTCACATTGAGGCAAGAGTACAACAACTATATAAATGTTCCGTGCGCGATGACTCTTACTCAGTACTGTTTATTATATCGTGCTTCCGCTGAGCCTCTTCGCATATTCCGCATCGTAACCTTGTAAGCAGGTGTTCGCTCACACACCGGACGCCGAAGCCAAAGAACCTATTGTCGTGCAGTGGCTAAACGGCGAACGGCAGAGCCTCAGTTAATAACCCCCGAGCTGCGCTCTCACCCGAACTTGTCATTCTGTGTGCCTGGGCGTTTGTACGTTTCCAAGGGCACATTTCAAATGCGCGCCATTCTCCGGGCTTCCGTTGGGATAAATCAATAGCACCTCACCGCCGCATCCTCTGTCGTCCCCAGTTTTTGTTTCAAGCCGCTTCACTTTACCTGAGATAGTCGGCCACTTGCAGCATGTTCTCTGCACCAAGATTCCACTGATGTAGGGCCTATAAATAGTCCCAACGCGTTAGCGGAAAGGGGACCGCTTGAACTGCGTCTCTCGGTTTTCCAACATGGATGGCAGGCACCTTAGGATCCTTTCCATTCCAGTACAGGGTAAGTGCACCTATCAACTCAAGCCTTGGACTGTCTTAACCCTTAGGCAGAGCTCGTAGAGTGGATGGACGGTCGTGGACCTCCTCCGCTGCTGGAATTAGCCTCTTGGCCCTCCGTCGCCGTTCCATCCACGTGGGACAATCATACCAACCAGACCAACCCATCCTCACTTCCGAATCGATACCTCGTTCCTCCCACCACAGCCGATGCTCCGGACGCCAGTCGAACCGCTCCAGCCACTGAGCTACTCCCCCCTCATCCCTCGCACACCCCTTCTTTCGACACCAGCCATTCGAGCACCGACTTCACAGTCAGGCTTCTTAAACCCCGACCGACCGTCGTCCTTTCGCGCATCGAAACCCATGTCTACCTCGATATTGTCCTTCCATCGCAATACTGGAACGCCATTCGGCTACCATCGACTAAGTCGGTGACGAATAACGATTCATCCAGTTTCGGCGAGCCTATCAAACCCTTGCTGCTTGCAATTGTCGTCCGTGGTGCCACAACGCGGCAGGAGTACCACTCTGTATGCAGGCAATGCAAGAAGAGGGTGGGAAACAAGACAGGCCCCGCGGGCATGATAGACTTCCACAGCCCCAGCAACATCCTCACTCCAGAGCGTGGAATCGTTCAAGTCCATTTCACCTTCTCTTGCTACTCGCGACACCACCGAAAGGAGGACGAGCAATATGTGTACGTCGCCGTGGCGCAGTAACGATGTCCCGATTGCCTGCTGACCCCTCGTTTCGCAGTCTCGAAGTAATCCTCAAGAACGCGAGCAACCCCTCTAAGCCGAGAGTGGTGTCGAGGAAGGAGCTTCCTTACTCCTTTGACGTAAGGTCATCAAGACCTCGGGTCGAGGAGCTAACCAGTGATCAGACGCAGCAAGCCAATGTCGGCCCTTCATCCAACATCCGTCGCGGGACCGGCCACGCCTCGTCTATAGGAGGATCTGAGTAGCAGAGTCCTAGTGATGTATAACGCTTGCCATCTGCGATCCCTGTCTTCCCCCCATCCGGCGTGCAAGCCTTCTTATCCTCGTCTGGCTGTTGGAAATGTGGTTATAGTTTCGTTAGTGACCGAATGTCTTCGAAAACCTTCCATTCGGTTCCACGATTCCGTTTCTTGTGATTCTCATCCGTTTCATGTGTCACGATCCGTATATTTTGTATCTTTACGTGTTTGTAGCGGGCCCCAACAAACACGATACTTTGCTCACCTTATCGCCCTTGCGGAAACTTCAATATTTTCCTTCCCATTTTCATATGTGGTCCGATGGTGGTCCGATATATAAGTCACCTGAATATGGAACGACACGGACTCAGTCTTGTTTGGAAAGATATATAGTTTTCATCTCGACATTGCACGTGAATACAAGCAAGTAGTCCCAGACCTCGACATGGTGGCTGCACAGGGGGGCTAGGCCGGCCGAGGTTACGCACGGATATGGTAAGGTCCAAGCGGCCCCTTCCAATTAATCATCTACCACCGCGCACGGATTGCAGGAAATGAAGGTATATTGTACATATGCGCTAACAAGGCTACAGCACATTTAATAGAACAAAGGATATGAAGCACTATTTAACGCAGCCTCACTGGATAATATCTGACCAGATATCAGTCGAACTGGGTTCGACATCATCCAATTGTCTCTCTTTCCTCCGTCGGCTTGCACCTCTCCAGTTGTCTCGACACTTGTTGATGTGCTGCTTCACCCGAATCGACGAAGATTTTCCACCCTTTGTACAGGTACAACCTTCTCAAATATTTGCCGTAGAAGAGGCTCTTGGGTATCTTTCGGAAGGTTCTTGACACGCAGGGAGCGAGCAACCGCGTCTCGGTGAGAGCCAGGCACACTGAATAAAACATGGCAAATTAGATACGGTTTTCCGCAGGGGTCGAGATTTGACGCTGGCATCAGCGAGAATGCCGGGTTGGTTGTTCACAGCAAGCGCGACCTGTGCGTCTTCCTGCATCAGAGTGTAACATCTATCCGCGATATCCGCAGAGAGTTCTGTTTGGAATACTAACCTCCGTGGTGAAATCAACAATGGCCGTTTGGTTACCACCAGCCGCAGGCACGTAACCAATCACACCTCCTCTACTTGCCCATACTGCAAAACTCACCATGGTCAAATGCAACACCAGTGAGACTCGGGCTTGCCTTGAAAATAGGCTCTTCAGATCGGACCTTTTCACTGACTTCGCGACGCTGGTGATGTGACGCGAATCTCCTTCGAGCGTACATTGGTGCGATCTTTCTTACGCCCAGGATCAGAAATATAGACGTTCAGTGCTAATCCAGGTTCCGTCATCAAATAACTCAACGACGACGCGGCTTGATCATGGCCCTATCAACAAGCTTCAGTGAGTTTCAGGATCAATATGAACAAAAAACCGACTGGAGACGTGTATTGAATGTAACAGAACCTTCTGGTGGATTTGATTCGCTTTGAGGGCCAACGAACATCCAAAATTGTACCAAACTGAAAACTGAAACCAGTCGGAAACGAACTTGGTAAGCGACTTAACACCCCTCGAATCTGTGCGTCGTCCATCTCTTCCCTGAAGTTAGTGACATAGAGTGCCGACCTCCAAGCGACGCTAGCTACAATTTCCTCGTCGTGAATCCGTTTCTTATCTTTGGTCAGGGGTGGAAGGACCGATTCCTGAATATGAACTTGATATAACGTGACCACTATTCCCATCCTGATTACTTGCTCTGAGTGGAATTCGACTGTTGCAACGATTCCCGTCACCACATGTTCCAGCGCACCTCGCGGATAGCACCACACTAAAAGCGATTTCAATATCATGGTTTTCTCCTTATTAGGGCACTCACGTCCTTGAAGAGTTTGTTTAGATCCTCTGGTGTGGTGCCTGCGAGCAACTGAGTAACCATCATGGTAGCATTTTCTCGATCCCTGGTACACGATGAGCGTGAGCACTGCTAGAAATTAGGACCTCTCACCGCTTGGGGGGCTCAGCAGGCTGAGATTGTGCCTCAATGCCCCCAGGTGTAAGAGCTGTCGCTGGGACGGCAGCGAATATGCAGGTTCCTAACAGCCTTGGACCTCTTAGATGGTGAATCCATCACCCTAACATCTTCTTCCTCTCTTGCGCTTGATGCCTCTGTTTCCCACAGCAGAAGCGAGAGCGTCCACTCCCACCGCCTCCTGAGTATGGGTCTGAACAGCAGTCCCTTCGGCTTGCTGGCAAGCATATGGATAACCTGCTGTGGCCCAAGCCTTCCTCCGCCGTCTTCTTCAATTCGCCTCTGCATTCCAATAACGGCGAGGACTTCTGCACATCGTCATTTCTACCAAAGAGGTGTTCCAGCGGGATCCAGCGGTCCCAGTTCGCCTCGGGCCAGTC
>Ga0307515_10015322_pt1 | contig 14131 bp, 12 predicted proteins | sample 17_EM_MG_FD_194513 | JGI IMG/M metagenome (GOLD analysis project Ga0307515, IMG submission 194513) | Populus trichocarpa ectomycorrhiza microbial communities from riparian zone in the Pacific Northwest, United States - 17_EM | ecosystem: Host-associated > Plants > Roots > Unclassified | place...
ACGAACTAGCAAAACAAGCAATTCAAAATAAGTTTCCATCTTAATACAAGTGCGGTGAAATTTCTCAAAACATATGTAGATGTGGATGAGATACGCAATGTTCCCTCTTAAACTAAGGAATAACTGGTGGTCGAATCAATCTATCTGTGTGCTAATTTTACGAATTAAGAAGAAACAGTAAATATATGCACTGATAACAACAGGGGCTTCAGAGGCAGCTGCCCATCCAAAAATACCAAACAGTGCGCAAAATCATACCAAATTACACTGTTAAACGAATATGGTGCCTGCATGATTTTAAAACTGACTACCTCTTCCATGGAAAATATACGAAGAGATTAAATCGTGGTCAAAATTACTCTTCATTAAGTCGAAGCTCATACGATATCACATGCAATCAGCCACGAGTAACATGTGCACAAGCATAATAATAGCAGACCAAATGTAGAGCTCCATTCACTAGACAACATGATTAGAGCTGTTTTTATTATTATTATTATTATTATTATTATTATTGTATATAAATATTTGTAATTGATTTTGACAGTTAAATTAATAACATAAAATATTTTTTAATTTAATTTAGTTGTTTAATTTCAAATTATTTGATTCAAATAAGCACAAATCACTAAAACACCATTGAATTACCAATAGATATAAAAAATTTGTTAAGGAATTTATGGATAATATAGATTCATTTTCCTAAGAGAATTATAAAGAGTTGTGATATGTTTTGATATAGAACAACATATTCACCAATATATTTTTATGTCAATTATTTTGTTGAGGACCTCACTAGTTCTACACAATATATTATCGATGATTATTCCATCAGCAAACCATTGGTTATATTTACTGACAAATTAGCTAGCAGAATAATTGTCGGCAACTTTTTTTTTTTGCACCTATATTTTATTGATATTTTTGTTAGTATTTAAATTATTGATTAAATTACCAATAAATCTAAAATCCCCAATAAGACACTCTCCAACAACATATTTATATCCAAACACCCATCAATGATTTTTATAGTGATGAAAATACAACTTTTAGAATTGTCATAACCCATTTTTTTGGTTATTCCCCATTTCACATTTTTAAATAATAAAATACAAAAAATATTATCAAAAAAAATATAACAGTGAAAAAGGGATGCCAAAGCGCCCTAAAAATAATCAAAAATTGGTTGAGGAGGTTAAAAAATATAAATATTAAAATTTGGCAGTGTTTTATTGACTGATGATAGCCCTATTGACAAAGAAAATTCAATTTGAGGAAGAAATGTCTAAAATCAGATGTTTATGGACTCAATTAAATTTTAATGAAGGTTTAATTGAATTTAAGGAGGGTTTAATTGCAAGAAAAATGGGTTTTAGAGTTAATTTGGGCTTTAATTAGAAGAAATTAAAGTTCTAGGGTGAAATTATAATTTTTGCAAGTTAATTTGGTCAAATCAGAGACTTAATTGCATAAATATTGAAGTTTGCTGGCCAATTAGGGACTTAATTGAAGAAATCCAAAACCAAGGACCAAAATGGAAAAAGACGCATAAATAGAGGGGCTGGAATTGAAACCGGTCAGGGGCCCAATTGAAGAAATTAGAAGTTTATTGATCAATTGAGGGTCAAATTGCATAATTTCAAAACCAAGGACCAAAGTGAAAAAGGCAGCCAATTGAGGGTCAAATTGCATAATTTCAAAACCAAGGATCAAAGGGTCAAATTGGGCCAAGTTCGGGCCAGCCCATGTATTTAGGTCTGACCCGGCCCATTTTAAAAAAAAATTCAAATGCATGTTTTAGAATGTTATAAATTTTCCCGCGTATTTTTCAATGCCATTTTTATTAATATCGGGTAGTATTTTACATGGTAAAAATACAAATCCGATATTAAAATACCCGGTTGTCGTCAAAACTTCCAAAAATACAAAAAAAAAATTAAAAAATATTTTTGTGTATACGAACAAGTGTCTCAAAGCTAAAAAATCTTATTGTGTTTTCCATGCACCCAAAAACAATGTTTTAGCATGTATTTTGGCTTTAATAACCAGTTTATTAAAGTCAAGAGACCATTGGCCAAAATTTCAAAAACAACAAAAATTTTATTTTGTTTATCTGTTATTATCCAAGGTATGACATTACAAGTAATGTTTAATCTGGATATTTAATTTTTTTTTTGGACAATAGAACGGTTAAGTTTTACCGTATTAAGATAAGAACCTCCTTCTGAATGAAGGCTTGTCTTGAACCTTAGACAGACCAACAATTAGAAATCACAACACGACTTTAGGTTTTATCAGACAACAAAACAATGCAGCCTACCTTAGGTAAGGCGTAGTTGGGGTGCTAATACCTTCCCTTTACGCAACTAGTCTCCGTACCCAATATCTGAGACCAATTAGGGTTCCTAGTGATCAAAATATTAGGTGGCGACTCCCATTCTAATTTTTTACTGATAAGAGACAATAATTCCTTATCCCTCCACATGTGCCAGATAGACCACATTTCTATTTTTTCTGGAGAGGGTGGACGATCGCCGCGACGATGCATTTTCATATGCGACAAGAATGATGGAATATTTTTTTCCATGTAAATCAATTTTCTAGTTGTGATTTTAGCTTAAAAAATGAGAGAGAAACTGGTTATGTAAATTCATTGGAGGTCACATAGGCAACATCTTAGATTTGGAATAAGCAGCAAGATATTTCACCAAATAAGAATTCTTGTGTGATTTTGAATAGGAATATGTTGTTCATGCATAATCTGCATATCTCTTATTTATTTAAAGCAAGTACTAAAATTTACTCTGGATTTTAATTCCATGACACAAAACAGGTAAATATTTGAATTTCAATTCCATTTTAACAATTGATATTACAGAAGATGACGAGCAAGAAAATTGACCGGATCATGCATGGATTTTAAAAACGCATTTCATGATCAAAAGGACTCTAAAGATGCTGCTCACATATGTGAAATGTTGACACGTGTCTATATAGGTTGAAGGTTAATAATAGGCTAAAATTAATGTATCCAATTTTTTTGAATAATTTGTCAAAGTGAATTTCATTCCACTAGTTATTGAATGAATTATTTCATTTATTCAATCCATCTCTAATTTTAAATTAGTAATAATCAACTGTCGCGTGACACTTGTAACTCCACCTTTAAAAAACTCATGCGTAAATCATAATACATGTCAAACAATAATTAATCAATATTAATTTAAATTAATATATAAACCAAATTAAATATAACAATTTGTTCATACACCATTAGCATAGAATCTTTTGCCAAAAGATATGGTAATTAGACCATTAGTCTTGGGGTTGGTTACAATTTAGCCCTTATAGTTATTCCTAAAATATTTTATATTAGCTTTGCCTTACCTCCTGTACTAACGTTAAATATTCTCTAACTCTTTTAACAAATGCATGTGGGAAAAGAAAACTTCACCACCTAAACCCTCCGGCGGCTCAGATGTTAAAAAATCGCATTATCTATTTTGTAGGTCACATATCCCTATCCATTACCCACGTACCACCCACTAATTAATCATTACCAACGGAATCTCTTTATACTACCACTGATCACTGCTACAATTCATTACACACCTGTGCTTAGCTATGGCTTTAATCTTAGCGATATAATGCCCATATGGAGTCGCCGACGGAATCTCCTTATATTACCAATTGAGTGTAAGGGAGAATCTGGCAGAGGGTTCTGGTGTCTCTATTATGCGATTTAGAATCAGAATCAACTTAATGTTGATCAAATTATTCTAAATCTCATAATATTATCTCAATTCAAAAAAACAAAGTTATTAATTACATGAGATTTTAAGAATTATTGTACATACTGTTATACTATTACATAATTAATTAAGTTTTGGTTGCATTCAAAAGATTTAAATTACCTTTGCCATAACACATGCGATAACGTCATATATTCTCCCCTCTTTTTTTCAGCTCATTAATTAATCCAATGGGAAAAAAACAAAATTCACCCACCTCAACACTCTGGTGGCTCAGATATTAGAAAAGTCTATGACGTACTTGTCTGTCTGTTTTTTAAAAGCATTCTTAAAATACAAAAAAATAAATATCATGGCTTAATTTATTCTCGGTGACATGAATGTCCACATGGAGCCACCAGCGCAATCTCTTTTATAGCACCGACAGAATGCAGGGGAAAACATAGCAGTGAAATCCAACTTAATGTTTATGATCAAATCATTCTTGAAGTTTAATCTAGCCATTCAAGTTTTTGACATCAGATTTGTGAGCTATTTATAAATCCAACAAGATTTGTCAAATCAGATTTTTGACATCATGCCAACCCCAATAAAATTCTTTTAATAATTTAATTTTAAATCGACAGAGACCTTGTTAATTTTAAAAAATCCCACGACCTAAACACTCTGGCGGCTCAGATATTAAAAAATTCCATTACGCACTTCATCGTCCACATACACAAATATTCGTTACCAACACTAATCATTGCTACAATTGACTATAAATTAAAAGATACAAGTAATACATTTTCTTAGCTTTGGCCTTAACTTGGTGGTTAGGAATCTATTAGAATAGCTAGAAAATTTTATGCGAGCATATTAAATTTCTCAATAATTAATCAAAGCTGGAGTTAACCTAACTAGCTAGTTGAAGATTAAAGAAAGAAACAATGAGAGCAAAGGAAAGAGTAGTGTGTGTGTATATATCACATCGAGTTGAAGAGCTAAAGATATACAAATCGAAAAGAGTGAGAGAGGCTGCATACAGCATCTCAGCACTATTGCTTCTAGGAAAGTGGCTCTGCTGCTGCTTGAACCAAACAATTGCCCTTCTCCAGTACAGGCCAAGGTGCGTGCTCTGGTTTGCTTAATTTGCTCATTAATTAGTTTTGTTTTCACTCCATCCATGTTTCTTCCTTCCATAATATTTGATACACTAAGACGAACGGTTCAAGGGGAATGTCATGAACGTATCCTCTCACTCTGAAACTCTAGTTCTAATTTCTTTTGGCTCTTTTTTAGTAAGTTAGCAAGTGCAACACTTGAAACGAATTAGTTTTCACCTTTCCTCTGCTTTGAAAGGAAAATTGTTGTTAAAATTACCATGAGAAAGCTGAGGATAGTAGCTCCTGGTTAAGGAGGATGCTACTTTTTTGACTACGTACTAGGTCGTTAATTAGAAGTAAAATTATACAGTACTATCTATGAATCTATAAATCTTGATGTGGATAACATGTCTTTTATGATCAGATTGAAGAGATAAACTTTGTCTCGTTGAGCTAAATCTGACCTGAAAATAAAAGATGATCGTTAAAAAGAACACAAGTAGATGTAAGCTTGTTAGATGAAGAGCCATGGATATATTATAATTTTATGTACTTGCTGAGGGCATTTAATTTTCGTAAAATATTTTATAAAATAATATATTTTATATTTTTTAGATGCCAATCTCTCCTTCCCTTTTTTTTTGCCTCTCCCTCCTCCCCTCTCCCTTAAAGACTATTTAATTTAGATATCACATGTAAATTTAACGGATCTATAATATACTTAATGTTCACGTGCTAATTAATTAGTTTTTAGAACTAGACTCGCTATTCAATTCATTTTATTTATAATTTATTCATTTGGAGAACAAGACTAGAAATCAGATTCTTGAGAAGCAAATATATATTATTGGCAAATGTTACTATATATTGTCTTTGATTACGTAAGCAAAAACTTCAAACGCATAACTTTTTTATATATATTTTTACATAATTCTTTAATTAAGAAAATAAGTTACTTTTTCCTGTCGTATAATCTTAATTTTTGAGAAATTGTTTTTATTGGTAAATAATGATTCGTTTATCTATCATCTTGGCAGCAAATTGCAATAGATGGGAGAAATTCGTTCACCATATTTTTCACTTGCCCAATATTACTATGGAGATAATCCTGATATTCATTCACCGTACTTTTCATATGGCGGAGAGGACTATCATGGAGATAATGCCGAAATTCATCCACCTTATTCTTCCGCCGGAGACTATCATGGAGATAATGCCGAAATCCATCAAACATATTATTCAGCCGGAGACTATGCCGAAATTCATCCACCATATTCTTCAGCCGGAGACTACTTTGGAGATAATGCTGAAATTCATTCACCATATTCTTCAGCCGCAGACTACCTTGCAGATAATACTGAAATTCATTCTGAAGCATTGTTTCATCAAGATATTTATGGAAATTCATACAATGCACAACAATTTGTTAAGCATGAAAAAGTACTCCGTCCTGTTAGAGTAGCATTGAAATATGAACAAGAGAGTGATGTGTGCATCTACAGAGTTGGCGATCACCAATCAAAAAAAGCCATGTACAGTCCTCAACAAATTTCTATAGGCCCTTTTCACCACGGCAACAGAAATCTGCGTTTCATGGAAAGGAAAAAGTATGAATACTATGAACAGTTCTGGGAAGACAGGGTGTCAAAGGAAAGGGAACGGAAAGGGGCTGAGGACGAGTTTTGGGATGCCCTGGAAGAAGATAAAAATAAGATCCACCAATGTTATGAAGATGGTTCCCGTAGAATTAAAATTTCTCAACGCTTTCTGGGTCTGATTCTGTACGATGCTGTATTCATCTTGGAGCTATTCCTCAAGTACAGAGAAGGTAGAGAGAAGTATATAAAAGATTCTATATTGAAAGAAACATGGTTGAGGGCGGCGATTCGACGGGACTTGATTTTGCTTGAAAATCAGCTTCCGTTCTTTATTCTTGAGAAATTATATAAACTTCTTCCAGAAAACATTAAAAGAGAAAACACGGAATTTAAAACTCTTGCTTGTTTCTATTTTGAACGCCACTTTCCAAAAAAATCCTCTTCTGCAGAAACAACGCCATTGCATTTCACTGATTTGGTAAGATCTTTACTATCCTTCACTGGAAATGGCAAGCCTGTGGAACAAATCAAAAGCTTTCACAGTGCAACCAGGCTCCGCCAAGCAGGAGTTAAGTTTAAGGTTCCACGAGAACAAGATCACTGCTTACTTGATGTAGATTTCCGTAGATTGAGAAAAGAGTTTCACATACCACAGCTTCAGATACACGGCGACACTGAAAGTCTCTTCAGAAACCTTATGGCCTTGGAGAAGCGTCTTTATCCAGGACAAGAGTACATCTGCCATTACATCAACCTGTTGAGTATTCTTGTCGTCAAACCTAAAGACGCGAAACTCCTAATGGAAAATAAAATTGTAACTTATTGCAAAGACGAAGTTGCAGTGAGAGACCTGATTTGCAGTCTTGCATCATCAAGCACGACTGATCTCCATTCCTGTTATCACGACATCTTTTCGGCGGTGGATGATTATTATAAAAGCTCCTGGGCCAAAAACCCCGCATACTTTATAGAGGAGTTTTTCGGGAATTTTTGGAAAGGTGTTGGAACGGTTTGTGCAGCTATCCTCCTCATCCTCACTTTGGTACAAACAATTTGTGCGATCCTTGGCCTGCGCTAGTACTCCAAGCGTGGATCAAGTCAATCCAGAGCCTGTGTAGTTTTATTTCTCCTGTTTGTTGGCTTTTGTTGTGTTGTGCTGTGGATTTTATGTTTCCTGTGCAGTCAATAAACACACACACACACACGTTCTCTTTGATGTTTTTTTTTTTTTTTTTTTTAATTATTATCACATGTAACTATTCTTTATATTTTATTTTGGATTGCTCATAATTTGCGTTTAATATTATAGAACATAGTATTTTTTACTTTAAAATATATTAATTTAATATTTTTTTAAGGAAAATACATAAATTACAATATTTCTAAACACTCACATAACTTATCTCTAAGTGTGCGAGGGTGATAAGAATAGACATCAACAAAATGACACAAACATGACTTGTTAATATAATATTTCCTTCCTACGTTTTCAAGCTATGCATATCAATGTCACTTTCTTGGGCTGAAAGGTTGACTAAACCAAGCTATGGACACATAGTCTAGGAAATAATAAATAAATAAATAAACTTGAAATAAATAAAATATAATTTTGATTGATATGTAAGCTAGTTTAAAAATATACTCTACTATCCAATTAAAAAAAATATTTACACGAGTATAAGAAACTTATGAGAGTATTTTATTAACATAAAAAAGAAAAAAATAAGTGGTGATCAATATTAATAAATCAAACGAAAGAAAATTAGGGTCAACACATTGATCTCCTTTTTACCACACATTGTTAAGTCATTAACAATATTAAAATAGTTTGAATATTAAATTTAGTTTTGATTGATGTAGAAATTAATTTAAAATTATGTTTCATTATCGGATAAAAAAAAGAATTTACAAGAGTATTTTATTAAGATAAAATAAGAATTTTTTTTACTGGTTATCAATGTTAATAAATCAAACCAGTGAAAATTGGGGTCCACCAATTGATCTTAATTTTTACCCTAACATATAAGTCTCTAACGCTGTTAACTCACTACACCCATATTTAAGCACAGGTTGATAGATTGAGCCTCCCTCTTTCCCATTTCCTTGATCTCTCTCTGGGCAGCTTCTGTGTGCTCTGCCCTCTCTCTATCTCTCGCTCGCTATCTGTAAGTATTCTCTCTCTCTATATTACTTTTGTTATCATTGTTGTAGATCTTGATCTGGATTTGGACGGGATTAGTCTTGTTTTGGTTCTATAGTTTGTCTTTTTTATTTTTCTCTTAAAGGTTCCTAGATCTGACCCTTGTTAGATTAGATCTGTTTTTGGTGTTTTTGTTAAGTTTTTCAATGACCCTTTTGCTTGTTTTGTTTACTGTATTGACATTGAGAAGATTATGAATCTATAAATTTGGCTTTGGTGTGAAATAATGAAATGAAAATAGAGGAATTTAAAGGAACGGACTTCATTGTGTATACAAGCTTGGATCTTTGTGATTTATTGTTGATTCTCAATGCCCTGATGGATTGGACCTTGTGTCGTATGTGAGTTGTTAAAAAGGAAAGATTTTGTTTGTGTTTGTAAGCAAATGTGTTTTAAGATCTTGCTTGCTTGCATGGAGTGTTTGATTTTGATTGTTTCCTTGGTGTGAATGAGAAAATGTTATAATGGATTTTAAAGTGATCTTTTTTAAAGATTGATTGTTGGGTTTTATGATGCAGGTGAGATTTAGGAAAGATGGGGCTTTCATTCACCAAGCTTTTTAGCCGTCTTTTTGCCAAGAAAGAAATGAGAATTCTCATGGTGGGTCTTGATGCTGCTGGTAAGACCACCATCTTGTACAAGCTCAAGCTTGGGGAGATTGTCACCACTATCCCTACAATTGGTATGTTACTCGAAACTTACCATTACTTTAAAGTTATTTAGTACTGAATTTATTGTGCTCTTGTTTTTCTTGCTAATTGTCTGTTTCTATCCAGGGTTCAATGTGGAGACTGTAGAATACAAGAACATAAGCTTCACTGTCTGGGATGTTGGTGGTCAGGACAAGGTATGTAAATGCTTTAAATTGTAATGAGAACTTCGGGTATAATTACAATATCATGAAAATGCATCAAATTGTTTTCTCGGCATTGTAAATGTCTCATCTTTAGTCAATGACTAAATATGGCACTATTCATGTTTGTGCTTTAATCTGGTTTTAAAATGTGCTTATTGACGGTATTGTGCTGGTAAGATATTGCTCCCTCAGCGCATAATCAAATCATAAGCTACATGGATTTAGCCAGTTAATGTTGCAATCTTTCCTTTTTCGGCATGAAGGGAAAGATAACCATTGCATGGCTGAAATTTTACTATTTAAGCATTTGCACCCTTGCACATACCCTTGTTGTCTATTTGCTTATGGACAGTCTAGTGCTGATTATATGCTTTGTCATTGGCACACAAGAAATACATAAGCTATAATGAGTAGAGCCATCTTGTCTTTCATGTTTTTCCCCTTGTTGGAATGAGGAATGACAATCCATGACATGGCAACATTTTGTTGTCCATGGTTGTAAATGTTGTCTGGTTTGAAGTTTTTGGTCGTTTAGGTGCATGTGCTTATCGACGGTCTTGTGCTGGCTAGTTGTCTTCCACCAGCACACAACATATTCGTAAGCTACATTAACAAATCCACAGTTTTATTTTAGTTTCTCCTGTCTTTGTGAGGAAAAGCTTTCAATGCTGTGGTGTACACCATAAATCATATATCAATGTTTGATTATGTTTTGTGAAATGCATTGATTTGGTTGCATTATCTTTAATGCTGATCAACTAAGGATGTAATTCAAGTTGAACTGGAAGCATGTGTGGAAAAAACCACCTGCTCATGTGCAGTCTATCGCCTAGGAGATAGGAGACATCTTCTGTCTTATTTCCTTGTTATTTTGGGTATTGTATTCTTTTCATATGTTACATGTTTCATGAAAAAGGAATTGTTTTTCAATTTACTTATCTGATCTGCACAGATTCGACCATTGTGGAGACATTATTTCCAAAACACTCAAGGGCTCATCTTTGTGGTTGATAGCAATGATCGTGACCGTGTGGTTGAAGCTAGGGATGAGCTGCATCGGATGTTGAATGAGGTATGGCCATAAGATTTACTTCTTAACTTCTGCCTTTGTTGCTTTTGTCTTGTAATGATGAAAATTTATTTTCTGAATAGGATGAATTGAGGGATGCTGTGCTACTTGTGTTTGCTAACAAGCAAGATCTTCCAAATGCTATGAATGCTGCTGAAATTACGGATAAACTTGGTCTTCATTCGCTTCGTCAACGCCACTGGTAAATGATAATATCTCCATTTTGAATATGTTGATAGTTTGCTGTTACATATATGCCATCTAATCTGTGTTTTATTTCAGGTATATCCAGAGCACCTGTGCCACTTCTGGTGAAGGCCTCTATGAGGGACTTGACTGGCTATCTAACAACATTGCTAACAAGGTATGGTCATAATAATTTGTTGGAAGTGATAAAAAAAATGTTTGGGTCGTGTTAAAAGTAACTTTGTGTGATGATTGTGGCAGGCTTAAGAGATGGGTTTTCTGAAGCTTTTTGGTAGCATTCTGCTTCAGTTTGGGAATATTATTTGGTTGTTTGATGTTCGAGGATTCCAATTTGTTGTAATATTGGCAAGAGAAGAATGTATTTGTTTGGTTTTGTAAGATAATGTTACTGTAATAGAAATTGGCAAATTATCCATATATACACCAAAATAATTAATGATTCACAGTTTCTTAAGTAATTGTGCCTTTGCTTCAAAGTTTATGATGGAGGAGCTTTTGCAGATTTTTTCATTGACCAGCCAATGCTTGATGTCTGTAGTAGCTATTTTGCCCTGTAGTATTGGTTATCGTAGGCTGTACTTTCTGTTATGCAGAACCGTGCACTTTTCTAGTGATTGTTGAATCTTGCCTTTGAGGGTTGATTTATCAGTTAGTGCTCTTGAAGAATCAATTAGAACGAATAATGTTGTAAAGTTTGACTTGAGTCAGATCGGCCAGGTTATTTTCAAGATTTTTTTTTAAATTTAAAATTTGCATCATTTTAGGTTTTTTTTTTTTTTTAATTTTTGTTTAAAATAATGCTGTTTTATTAAATAAAAAAAACCACTGTTTTTTCGGTAGTTGATGCGGGCTGGCTCAACACTCGAGGCGGGGTGCGTCCATGGTCTGTCGAGCTCCCAAACAACAATTAAAATGAATGCCAAATTTGGCAAATGGATAACGGCTTTTGTTTTGTTGATTCACGAGCGACCTTTCTTCATAACTTCCTTCCATGGAAGTGTATACAAGATAGGCACTGGCTTCGACCAATCTTTTCTACGTAACTTCTCCTACAGATACCCTTGACCATCTCCCAAAATGCCTGCGCAACAATCTGTTCATCAAACACCGTGTCCCGGTCGTGTTATCAATATTTTCGAAAGGTTGAATCGATTGTAGAAGAAAGGAACGCTGCATATAAAGGGACTAGCATTGCTGATGAGTTTGTAGAGGTTGAAATGAATGATTTCTTACCCTCTTTAACAAAATCTAAAAGATGAGATAAATGTACTTTTGACTTGTGAATTCTACAGAATCATTCATGGAAAGATACTCTGATAGAAGGCAAGGATTATGGATCCATTCCTTAAACTCTCTGCAGCAACATCTTAGCTATCGTTTTTTACCCTCAACAAGATTTTTTTCTCCCTCGGAATTTGAAGCTCGTGTCGAAACTCCTCTTTTTTCTTACAAAAATCAAGAGCCTTCCTGTTGGCAACAGGTGTTGCCACTCAGGTTTCAGTTTCTAGGTTGCTCTTGCCAGGAAGGATAGACAAAAGTGCCATAGGTTCAAGTAGAAAGATTGAGTAGAAAAGAAGACAGGAGAGGTGCCAATTAGAAGTCAAAAGAAGAAGAAAGGAACGAGTGCTTACAACAAAAGCCACTTTCTCTGGTGGAGATCTTGACCAGACCATGCTGTCCAGACAGAATCTCATGTAGGCAATAGGAAGATGAGCATGGCAATAGATTCTTCCAATTGGCAGGCATATTGGCCACATTCAATTATGCCTTCCCTCTTTTACCTTCTCTTTTTTTCCACTGTAATATACCTTTCTCAATCACAAGATTCTCCAGAACATCGAAGTCTCTATTTTATATATACAACATTGAAAGCTTTTCCTCTCATGTAGACATGAAAAATCAATTTCAAAATGGTTCTAACCATTCATATATTTTTTAAAGCTATAATTAAAAATATTTTTTAAAATCTATTTTGTTAAACATGAAAAAGTTACCATAATAATAAACATATAATTGTGAATTAAGCACTATATTGTTTCTTAAAAAATCATGAAACACTTGATTGTGGACCTCACATAAATAGATATAAAAATAATAATTCATATTTAAATGAGAAATTTATGATTTTTTTCCTCTAGATGTCCCCTTTTGAATTCAAATTCAAAATATAAAACAACCAAATTTAATTGAAAAATAATGGGGATTTAAAGGAGAAGAATGGTCATAATCATCGAAATTAAATGTAGATTTTAAACATAAATTTTTTATAAAAGTTAATAATAAAATTTATTAAGCAAACTAAATAGAATAAAACAATTAGTTAAAATAATCCTATATTTATAGGGTAAATTTAGAATTCGCTCCCATGCTAAAATAAGAAAATAAATTACTAGTGATTAGCAATATAATAAATCAACCATCCAAAATTAAATGTAGGGTCCACAAAAAAATCTCACTTCGACACTAACGTCGTTAACCCATTAACGCCGCTAACTTCCATCCATATCTAAATTCCCAGCGCACATAGATAGCCCATCCGTCTCTCTTTCCCATTTCTTTCATCCCCCTCTCTGCACAGCTTCTCTGCAGATCCTGCCCTCTCTCATCCTCTGCGTCTCTGTAAGCTTTTCCAACTCTCTCTTATTTTCTGTATGTTTATATTGGTTGTCGATGTTGTTACTGTAGAACTTGAGTAGTCTTAATTTGGTTCTAAAGTTTGTTTTTTTTTTTTTTTATAGAAAAAATCTTTTTTGGTTTTGTTTTGAATGGTTCATAGATCTGACCCATGTTAGATTGGATCTGTTTTAGGGGTGTTTGTTGAATTCTTTTATGACCCTTTTGCATGTTTTGTTTGTTGGAATGGATAAAAGAGAGATCATGAAGTTTGGTGTGAAATAATGAAAGGAAAATGATGGAATTGAAAGGGACGGGCATTGTAATGTGTAAATTTTTTGATGTTTTTTTGTTTATGATTTGTTTGTTAATGGATTGGATTTGGTGTGATTTGTGAAATGGTATAAAAAAGGGAAGACTTTGCTTGTATTTGTGAGAGAATGTGTGTGGAGATCTTGCTTGCACATCTATCTATTTTTATTTTGATTGATTTGTGTGAATGATAGAATGTTAAGGATGATGTAATAGTGATCTATTTCTGTAAGTTTGATTGTTGTTTTTTTTTATTTGCTGATTTGTTTTTGATGCAGCTAAGAACTTGGAAAGATGGGGCTCTCATTCACCAAGCTTTTTAGCCGTCTGTTTGCCAAGAAAGAAATGAGAATTCTCATGGTGGGTCTTGATGCTGCTGGTAAGACCACCATCTTGTACAAGCTCAAGCTCGGAGAGATTGTCACCACTATTCCAACAA
>Ga0307515_10015323_pt1 | contig 14131 bp, 5 predicted proteins | sample 17_EM_MG_FD_194513 | JGI IMG/M metagenome (GOLD analysis project Ga0307515, IMG submission 194513) | Populus trichocarpa ectomycorrhiza microbial communities from riparian zone in the Pacific Northwest, United States - 17_EM | ecosystem: Host-associated > Plants > Roots > Unclassified | place...
CAAAATAAATTATAAAGTTTAATTATCAATCAACTCAAATGTTGAACAATGGAATTGAAAAAAAATCAATCACAGAAAGGATAAAAAAACTCGAGTCAATCGGGTTAAATCACGAAACCCGTGACTCGGGTCATAAAACTGATATAATCTCATAGAAAGTAAACTGAAATAAATTAGGAAGTTCAATCCCCAATGAATTCAATATTATAGGATGAAATGAAAAAAGAAAAACTAATATTAAAACTAAAAAAATATATTATTTCAATTAACAGTACTTTCTGAGGAGAGGAACATTGACTTCCTCTTCTCAATTAATTCTTGTTAATACCATAGTTATAAAACCTCTCGGTCGATAAGGAGTCGATCTGGTGATTCGTTGATTTGAAGTTTGACTCAGATAATATTTTTGTTTTTGGAATTGTTTTGAAAGTTGACATGATGATTATACTTATGTGACTTATAGGATTAACTCAGTATCTAGTTCACTAGCCACACTCCGGTGAAACCCAATTGGATCAACTCCAAAAGTTTTTTAAAAAAATTTATTTAAAATAATATTATTTTATTTTTTTAAATTTTATTCAAAAAGACATCATTTAAGTTTTTTTTATAAAAAATTAAAATGATATTTTTTGTTAAAATTGACTCAAGTTGACTTTATGGTCTGCAGGTTGAACCAGCAGACCCATAATTTAGGCCTTGAAACAAGTTTGATAACTATGAGTAATATTGCTAATTGTGCCAAAAATTTATTTGTTTAAAAATTCCAACTATTGGATTTATAGATAAGATTCATTTATTCAATATATGATATTCACGTTCAATGCATAAGATTTTTCGAGAAAAAAAAGGTAAGAATTGGTATCACTCTACTTTTATTTTTGATAGCTAATATTTTCTTGCATGTTTTCCAACATTACAGAGAAGCACCTGATTTTCTCTATGTTATTATTAGCTATAATATAGTAATTGTTTTTTTTTTTTTAATCCTTGGGTGGTACATACTGACGAGTCTCGTAAGCATTGTCCTAAAAAAAGACCTATTCACAATAATTCCACACTCTCATATCCCACCAAAAAAACAAAAGGAAAAAAAAAAATTCCTGCTGCGCTCACCCTGGGGGGCCTGGACTAGTAATTTAATCTTTGTATCCTATATCTACACTAGTATCAAAATAAAGCAAAATCCTCTGTCAAAAACACCCTGAAGCTAATTAAAAGACAGAAAAGTAAAGTACAGTCAGCGCAAAACTCGGCAGAAGCTGAGACCCTTTGTCCGTTTTATTGCTCTCTGTGATGAATATTACTACCTCTTAGCTTCTAGTTTCTGCGTTGTCATCCAAATCCATGGAGTTATACCAGGTTTCTAGCTCCTAATCTCTACAGAAGGGTCATCTCTTTAGTGATCCTTTGAGCAAGATACTGTGTGTATTCTCTTCCCTTGCCTCCTTTTCATCTTCCTGATTGAATTGGACTCTCTATTCAAGATCAAAACAAGACCTGCATTTCTTTTCAGTTTCGTTTCTTGTTAAAATGATTATTAACATTACCAACAAAACCAACGCCAACAATCAACCTTCTATGTCATTCCCATCATCACAATCATTGATAAGGAGCCGGCCGCTTTTAGGACACGCCAACTCCTCAAGTTCCTCCTCCTGCAGCGGCCGTTTAGGTGAGTTAGCTGGAGGGACAACGGCAGAGTGTGCAGCAATATGTTGTTGTTGTCCATGTGGATTAGTTAACCTTTTGGTTCTCACCATGTACAAGGTTCCTGTTGGAATATGCCGCCGTGCTTTGAGAAGAAAACGAAGGAAAAAGCTGATCAAGAAAGGCCTTTTGCCGCCGCGAACGAGGAGTTGTAGCTGTGATTATGATGGTACAGAATTACAGATCCATCCAATGGCTTGTGTTGAGGATTCATTGAGAGAGTTCGATGAGGAAGCCGCCTTGAAGGAGGAGGAAGCTATGGTGAAGTTGGAGAAGGAGATGTGGGAGACTTTTTGTGGCACTGGGTTTTGGAGAAGTTCTTCTCAAAGAGAATTACCATTTAAGAGAAGCGTTAGTTCTCCAAGAGAGGCACCTAAGGCTAGAATCTAGAGGCTAATTGAATTCAATAAATATTCAGAGCATCAAAACTTGGTGTTTGCCTCTCTTTTTATTATTGCTGCTGTTTCTTTTCATCTATCTGGTAATTAATTTTTTTTCTTACTTTTACTTCTTCTTGTCTCTCTTTGTTTTCTGCAATTTACTGATTTTTTTTTCTTCTTGCGAGACGGTGTTTTCTGTGTTTGTATGATGGTGGGTGATTTTTCTTGTGCTTCATGGTTAAATTAGAGGCTAGAGAGTGTTGAAGGGTCTTGCTTGTACATGTTTAAAAAGGGGCTTGCATGGTGTGTCTGATACCCTCTCAATGAATTTCTTATGTTAGATTGTGTTTAATTAGGGAGAAATTTTGTTTTTTTTTGCTTGCTGGCGTTGGCATTTTTCTTTCTTTCTTTTTTGGCAAGTGCTACTTCATGTTATCGGAGATGATTAGAGAAGTTACAATAATTTACGCTGTGTGGCCATGTCATTTTTTTTAAGAATTTGATTTTTTTAAAATTAATTTTTTTAATTGTTTTGATGTAATGATATAAAAAATAAATTTTAAAATTAAAAAAATATTATTTCAATGTATTTTTAAATTAAAAATACTTTAAAAAACAACTATTATCACAATTTCAAATACTAAATAATCATGTATGATCTTTGACTTTTGAGTTAAATAATCAATGCCATTCTATTAAGTTTAAAATTAGCCTCTCCTTAGAGTTTGATGAATTATGTAAATACTTTGATTTAGATTTGGATTTTCCATAGCTGTGTTTTGTGTTCTAGGGTAAGGCATTTGAGCTTCGTCATTCTGTACTCTTTTATAAAAACAAGTTTTTTTTATCAAGATAAATGACCCTTTGATGCTTAAGTCAGTGAATTGTAAGAGGAAAAAAAAGTATAATAATGAGAACAAGAAAGTAGGAGAGCATATATTGTGATAGTTGTGTGTGTTGGATTTCACGAAACATGTATACGTAACAGAAACAATAAATTTAAAATTTTTTAGGAGTCATGTGGATCTTGTTAGACAGATCTAGAGTTATTTAGGGTTTATATAAAGATTACTTGAAGATCAGATATTCTTTTTGGTTTTGAATAATTGCTTCAAAGCTAGATTGTCGCAAACCACAAGTTGTCTAAGTGTCTGACCTCTAACAATAATCCATACAAACCACTAGTAAGAAATCTCTTAAACTCTTTTAATAGAGAGGAATTGATATGCCTTTGAGTACTAGCTCTTTTCTTTTGTGTTTTCCATGTGTTTTGTATTGTATTGTGCATAAAATAAAAGACATAACATTTTATTTATAGAGAAACTTAAAAACTCAATAAATGACAAAATAACAATTTGCCCATGAATAATATTGCATATATTATTTCAGGAAAATTTGAGAAATTTATTCAATAAAGTCCTTACTTGATTCTTTTAGGTCTAAAATTGTAATTCCATGTATAAATAACATTCTAGTTTTCAATTTTTAAAATTTATTTACAATCAAGTCACACTTGATTAATCATTTCATTTTAATTTCCAACTAATGGTTCTTATGTGTATGACCCATTAGATTTCTTAATAAGTTGGCACAAATATAAATCACAATCCTAAATAAAATAAGATTAAATAAATTAAACAAACTAACTTATTATCAATTCAATAATTGATTAATTTATATTTAAAGATTAAGTGCAATGTTTAGCAATTTGTCGAGATTCCCAAAATATTAGAAAAGTTATAAGTGGTTTGACTTAACCTTTTAATGACCGGTTTTTTAGTGTAACTATTATCACTTCATCAACAATGTTCTGATTTAGACATATATAGAATAAAGTGTGTCTGTTTTGTTAAATTATATTTTTTTTCAACACCATAGTTATTAATTCTTTAAATAATATTTGAAACTCTTTTCAAATCTCTTTCCACATTGTGCAAGGATTAACAATCCATACTATTTGAGGAAAAAAAACATTTTTCATTCATATAGAGTGATGAATCTTCTTTTGAATACTCAAACACCTTCCTATAGTTCATGTTATACTCAATATCTATTCGTTTGTTATCCTTGATTAGAATAACGTGTAAAAGGATCAAACATAAAGCTCTTTAAATAAAATAACTTAGTAATCTTAAGTCCAAAGATCACTTACATAACTGTTACGTGAGTCTTTTCATAGACATAAGTGATCTTTTCATGTAGAATTATTATATGGGTTAGTTAAGTGAACATAATATGTACCAGAAAATTTGTCTTAGGCCAACGCACCTATGCTTCTTAATTTTAAGACCTAGGCGTATTGGGTCACCCAACCCTAGCCTCTTTTTTGTCCTTTTATTTTTTTATGGTTATTTTTTTTTAGTTTGATCCTTTCATATTTAGTTAATTTAAGGGTAGAGTTGATGATTTATCACAATTAACTTCGTGAAGGTTTCTCACAATGTTTTAAAAAGGTTTTTTGTTTATTTTTTTTTCAAATTCATCCTTTAATATGAGTTTTTATTGATTTTTTTTCAATTTTATTCTTGAATATTTAATTTGTTGGAAATTAAACTTTATAATTTAGGTTGATGCTCAATTTATGATTTCTATTTTTATTATCATATAATTAAATTAAAAATAGTTTTAAAAAAGTAAATAAAAACTAGTAGAGTCCATGAGCTAGATTACGTATTTGAAGAGTAAACCCGAGTTGACCCATATCAATCAAATTATATTCTCAATATTCCAAAAAAAAAAAAATTAGTGCATTAAATTCTTTTGAAAAACAAATTTTTTGCGACTAGAAAAAACATTAACAACTCCACATTTTCTAATATGTGTTTTCAGCGAATGGCTTGATAAAACTTCTCTTGCACATTAAAAAGTTACTCACAGAATAACATGGGCAACATATCCAGTGCATACTTAAACAATACTATTGCAGTTATAAATTTGATCTCCCTCTCATGCATATTTTTTTTCTCTCTTTATTATCAAGCTACCTTGCATCATTCATAGCAAAAACTTAAAGTTAAATGTAAAGTCTATATGTTTTGTTCATATGAAAGGGCACCTAAAAATCTTGCAGAGCTACACAATAAGAACTCTTCTCTTTTTTCATAAAGATGAGTGGTTTTAATAGCTAGATGAGTTGACATCCACAAATGTAAAGTAAGATTAAGCCATCATGCAAATTGAAATTTCATTTTCAAGATAGGGTTTAATTGATATTGTGACTTGTTCCCACTACCTCATCTTTGTTATGAAAGCTCCACTTGATTTTACTCTCTACATTTTACAATGACCTCTTTACTCCGATTGCCCCTCAGAAAAGATCAACTACGTAACTGTTGCTGAGTAATGTGTCCTTTTTTTAACTTTAGAGTTGTCCCATTTTTCTTAATATGTCACTATCCCAATCTAGATTTTGCCAGCCCCGCGTGGTTCAGGTCTGAACTGCAAACCTCTGCTGGGTAGAGTGTGTAAACTGTCTTTTTTGTTGCTTATTGGACCGAAGACTCTTAACCTGTCCGAAGGGGTGGCACTGTTTCGGCCTTCTTGCCTCCTACAAGCATGCAGGGCTAATGTGCTTGTGTTCTTTTTTCACTCGAGTTTACTGTCCTACCTGCCCAATATTAGTTGTCATGTGTAAAGAGAAGTCACTTTATAAAATACAATAGTGAAAGACTCCATGAATTATGTACAAGCATGGCAGCAATCTCTCACGAACAAAGAAAACGAGTTTAGATAATGCGAAGCATTGCATAAGATGAGATAGTAATTGAACTTCCTGGCTGACATTACTGAGGTGAAAAGAGTAGCTTTTGAAGAAATTACAGAGGCTAGCTTATGGTATTTTCACTGGTCTCCATCAAATTAACTTGCTGGCCATAAGATATTCTTAAGATACACAACTGAAAGGGTGAAAATACATCCCAATTCAACCATATTGGCACTCAATTACCTGATCTGTTTAACAAATTTGTCAAAGTAAAGCAGATTTGGGAAACTAAAAAGAGCATGTCCAAAGTCCGAAAGTTGATACTTAATGAAAAACAAACATTCTATGCTTAAAAGGCGCCGATCTAAACAAGATTGTGAGCTAATGGACCCTATACCGTCTCATGTAAAGTGAGCTCTGTCATTGCGCCAAGATGTCGATGTCCCTACAAATCATGGAAAAAGAAAAAATACAATCACTTTGCCCCATTTGCGTACCTTTCTATTTTATAAGAGAATCCCCATCTTTTATAAGCTTCTCTTATCATTTACTTCACCCTCGTCTTGTCTGGATATGTATGCGCAAAATTGAAATGCCCGTCATCTTTCGGCTCTTCATACCCCTGTTTTTGTGAATTAAAACTCTTCCGCGTTAATTCTTTATGGAAAGATATCTAAAAGTGAAACGCAATGAGACCAGTGTTCACACACTTTTGAATTATTTAATGGGTCATTAGCCGAACAAGAAAGAAACTGAACTGTTAGTTCATCATAAACAGTTTTTTTCTGTCAGATTGAAGAAACTTGTCATGATTGTAACCTTGTTGCTAAAACTTAAGCATGCACGACAAAATCAGTTGTTTTCACAAGCTTTGCCATCCTATATAATCCTCTTCCCTTCCATGGTATTGAGATGTACCATTCTGCTTAATTCTGAACCCAAACTGGACACCTGCTAATCCCACAAGTAAAATAGCGTAAGCCTTCTTCTTCTTCCAATCATGTACAATTACCCTTCTTCAATAGGATACCAAAATGTTGCACACGAACCTTCAGCCGTATTTGGCAAAAAACCAAAATTAGAACCTTTTGAGATAACTAGGATCTTCTCCTATAGGGGCTGTCTTTCGAATGTATTATGATATTCCCACTTATCATAATCAATTCATCTATCTACCCATCTGAATATTCTGTTTTGCTTCCTGGTGGACCATTTCTCCGTCTCAAATTTCAGTCCATCCTCTCCTGCAATATTCACACCTAGTTTTGATCCCAGCAATGTGACTATGAGAAATCCTAATACTGGAATTAAAGAATATCTAGTTGAAATAAACATCACCTTATATTGTAAGGAAGATATTCTCTTCACTGATCGTCTTGCTTCGGGTTTTTCCCAGCCTTTCGCCATAGAAACAAATACAAGAATCTTAATGTAGTCAAAGCTATCTGCTAATCACAAAGGTATGGCCATGATGGGAAGATCGATTCTGGATGAAATGGATGAGGATAACAAGAACGGGATGGTGAGCTTTAACTTGCAGTTTAATTTTTGATGATCAACAACGACATTGGCAATTTGCCATTGATGACACCTTTTATTTTAGATGGTTAGAGAATAATATAAAATTATTTTTAGAATATGAGCATAAAAAATTAAACGACCAAACAATTATAAATTAAAATCTCAATATTTTATTTTATTTAATTAAATTTTAAAAATTAAACATAAAATAATAGTGAATATATCCAAACTTGAGAAGATATATTAAAAAATAATATAAAACTATTTTTAAAATCTCAGCTAACAACTCAACTCTTTAAATAGGGGTAGATATAGTTCTTTATGAGGAGGAATGAGATGGTAAGTAGTGGCGATGAAAAAAATGACCAATTATTCTACAAGGTTGATTTCTACAGGAATTGCGGTTCTCCATGTTATGATTTATTTCCTCATTGTAAATTGTTACAATTCATTAAAATGTGGAGTAGAGGGACTTAAATTGTTCATTTTTATATATATGATGATATATTAGAAGTTTTTAATAGTGTACGGTGCATATATTTACAAAAAAAAATAGTCTTTTAGGCCATGGCCCAAACAACAACACCACGTTGTTTGGGCCAACACCAATGCTATACTATTTGGGCCATGACCCAGAAAGCTATTTCCTCACTCTTTTTTTTTCCTTTATACAAACACACTAAACATTTTCGCTAAGTTACAAGGAGTCAAAATGCAGCATCGCGCATCGCCCATGCACATAAATTTTTTTATGTTTTTAATGACAGATTCTTTGTAAGTATAAACCTTTATGCACAACTGACACCATATTTTTTAGCCAATGGTCAATAGTACAAACACGCTTCATATTCTATGCAATTAGACATCTCTTTTCTCGACCGATGATTATTTCTAACTAACATATCACTAACAATCACCAATTTCTTCACCAATGAAGGGATAAACACTACAACCAATAGTGAACACCAAACTTTTTACCAATCAATTATCGTGCAACCCTTCATGCCTCGATGTGAGATGACATGATCAAGGTCTATAAACACATTGCGTCACCAAGTAAACACAACAAATCATAATTTTCTCAAACTCAACACTTATATAGACTTGCATTCTCTCTTAATTTTCTCATGTATTATTTCTCTCATACACCTACTAACTTAATCATTAGAGAGTCTTTTATTTTATAAGGAACTTATTCTTTTAGGAATGATCAAACCCATAACCAAGCTCAAACACCAAACCTATACTCAAAAACACATGTTTTGGCCCAGGATTGTTGCTCGTGAAAAGCACAATTTTATGTGAAGTTTTTTCACGACTTCATTAGTAGCACCGTCTGTTAGAATTGAACAAAAATCCAATTCATTCTATTTCACTACTCACCAAAACACTTCCCATGACTAACAAAACATCATGATAAGGGAGAGTAACCGATCTCCCTATAATAGGGAATCTAGCTCCCTGAAGTATCCAATAACTCTCTCATCAAGTGTAGATGCTCAATGATGTTATAGCGAAAATACAACCACACTTGCATCTTCACACTCTCCCTCTTACACGAGAATGATCTCCTATGCATACACCACTAAGTGTCTAAAAAAGACTCTGATTCCCTTAAAAGACAAGGCATAATGACATGTAAATGAGTAACTCTCACACTTCTACACTCAGCAAAGCTACACCCATTATTCTCATATAAGACGCACTTAATAAGGATTTAATCTCCATCAATCTTCATATGAGTCTCATTCATGTACCCCTCATAAAAAAAAAAAAAACTAGGCATGGGATGAAATCCATGACTCTACAAGCCCCTGAACATAGCCCCATTAAGTGGGAGAATCTTCACATAGTCATATAATACTTTATACTCGATTCTTCAAAGATCATGTCTTCGTAAAAGCAAGCTTAGATAACTACAAAACACTCACAGACCTCCAAGAACACATATAAAATATGAGAAGCATCATTGAGTTTGTCATATAAAATAGTGATGTAACGTGTAAATTTTTTCTAACAATGCTTTGTGGGCCTACGTGAGTTTGGTACCATAGCCTAAAGCCTGACTATATCCTTATTTTTTGTGATCTCAGTTCCAAACTCATCTTTCTTTTTAGCATAAGCATTCCAACTAAAAAACACCATCAAGATTTTCTTCATCACAAAACGAGAAGATGAGAGCACTAGAGCCTATATTTAAAATTTTAATAAAGAAATGCTCAACTTGAAAAGACTCATTGAATCCATCATCATAGAAGATCTTATTAGTGGAGTATATAACCATTTTATATGGAAAAGGTTATACATTTTTCTTGAAAGAAATTTCCTTAGATTTAAATAGGTTATAAAAAACTATTTTTGGGGTGGAAGAAACCAGCGTAACTAAACAATATCACCTATATTTTCACCTACCAGAGTCTCTCTAACATCATCAATCTTTAACCAAAGTTTATAAAAAAAAAAAAAGAAGAAGAAGCAAGGAACACATTCATGATCGCCTGACGTTCCATGAGCTCTTGACTACCTCTTTTGACCACCATATAGACTGGGGTGCTAACTGCTGTCTGAAAGATTATTTTTTTACAATATCCTTTATCCATGAAAAGTTACAGGATCATAAGAAAAGCTAATAAGTTCTTCTTTTTTCATTGTGACCTTAGGCATGATAACAAAGAATACCATGCCTTGCAAAAAAAAAAATAGAAATATTGATCGCTAAAGGTTATTTTTAGTAGTTTATGAAAGCAAAAAAAAAAAACCAAGCATGAAATAAATAAGTCTACATATTTGATGATCTACCTAAGATCATATAATCTCCAAATTATCTTCAGGAATCATATCTCCATCATTTGAAATCTTTAATAAAAAGCAATAATTTTTTCTTTATATCTCTAATATCTCCATAAAACATTCTCCATTAAAATCTCCAAACATGTCTCGATGAAAATCTCCAAGTTAGATCTTTGTATCTCCAATTATATCTTTATAAGTGTTTATAATACTTTTAAATTAACCAAAGATCCCTCTTCAGGTCCTCATGTCTATTTGTCTATAAAAGGATCAAAGATCCCTTTATAGGTCCCCAGAACTATTTGTCTCCAAAAAAATCAAGGGTCATTCTCCAGGTTTCTGTGACCATATGTCTCTTAAAAGATCAAAGATTGTTCTCCAAGTCTTTGTAACTAATGTTACCAAAGTTATGAGCAAAACCCTCATACAGACATATTTATAATACTCAAAGAGGTAACATTTTCATGTATATATAACCATAATAGGTAACATTTATACTATATGTATTTTTTCCCACTTCTGCTAGTTAAGTATTTCAAACACATTTGTTTAAAAGACTTAGATTGGTGATATTTTACACACACAAAAAATAGGCTAAAGCCAAACAACATGACAACAATAATGACACACCATTTGGGCCAAGGCCCAAACATCTACTTTTTTTTCTCTCCTTCTCACCATATGCATACATTGGATATTTTTGTTGAGTTAGAACACAACATCATGCACCGTTTATGCACACAAACATTTGTATGCTTTTATTAATAGATTATTTGCAAGTACAAACTTTTAAATAAGGCTCACACCATATTTTCTAGCTAATGGTTGACAGTGCAAACACACACCACTTTCTAAGTAATTAGACACCTCCTTTCTCGACCAATGACTATTTCTAGTCAATGTGTTATTGATAATCACCAACTTTTTCACCAATAAGGCCAAACAATTATCGTGCAACTCTTCACATTCCAAGATGTGATGACATGAACAAGACCTATAAATATCTTCGATCATCAGGTAAACACAACAAGTCATAATTTCCTCAAACTCAACATTTCTCTAGACTTTCATCTCCTTTTAATTTTCACATACATTATTTATCTCGTAAAATAATTCACTTAAAAATTAGAGTCTCTCATTTTACGAGAAACTTATTTTTTCAGGAACGATCAAAACTATAATGAAGAAGCCCAAAAACCAAGCCCACATGTTTTGATTTAGGATTGCAACACCCAATTTTCATGTGAATTTTTTTCATGACTTCATCACTAGATATACTTAATATTATGTTAATTTGGATATTTCTAAGGGACTATTTGGGAACACGGTCCAACCCGCGTTCTCAAAAATTTTGAAATTTTGTTTTGCTTAAAATTAATATTTTTTTAGTGTTTTTGAATCGTTTTGATGTGCTAATATCAAAAATAATTTTTAAAAAATAAAAAAAACTTTATTTTGATGCATTTCTGAGTGAAAAACATTTTGAAAAGCAAGCACAACCACTTTCCCAAACACACTAAAATTATAAAATAGCATTGTATAATCAAACACTATTGATTATACACTTTTGAATATTAAATGGGTCATTAGCCAATCAATCATAAGATCATAAATCCAAACATGTATATCATATTCATAATATTGAGATATTTCAAATTTCCAATATATCAGCATATAATGAATAGTACAAAGTCCCTTTTCTTCTTCTTCTTCTAATGAACTACAACGTTTTATTATGAACACATTACAAAGTATAAACTACAATAACCCCTTTCATGTTAAATAAAATATTATAAAATACCTAAAATTAAGGCATTTGGCATTTTTAAAACCATTTCCTTTTAACAAAAAGGAAAATAATAAAATTTAAAGACAGTTTGGACATAATTGGACATTTAAAGACATATTCACTATTTGGTTTCTTTCTTATAGGCTGATTACAACTTATTCATGGTTTTTGTTTCAAGGATTTTTGGCATCCAGTTGAATTCTAACGAGACGAGTCCCCTTCCCTTTTCTTGGTTCTGATTTCTTCTTTCTTGGAGTATCGATTTCCTGGGTTGTTCATCCTTTTTCTGCATTGTTTTTCTCAGCTGTCACTTAGCAAAGACTTTTAGGGATGGATATTTTTTTGTATGAAAGGGGGAACGGATGTCGGTAAAAGCAAGATCGAAAGATGAAAGGAGGTGCTAAGTTCACAAGCATTTAGCATGATATGAAGCTCACAACTATGGCTAAACAAAAGGTAATTGCTTTCTTCTTCCATTTGATTTCACTTCTTAATTTTAGGGTCGATTAAACTTCTCTTCCTTTCTTTTTAATATTATTATTATTATTATTATTATTATTATTTATATTATCATCATAGTTATTGATATCACAACCACCCTAATAAACCATCACCATTATTATTATTATTATTACTGCTGCTGCTACTACTATCACTCCCACCATTATTATCTTAATAAATTATTATTATTACCATTACTATTATTATTATTATTACTATTATTATTATTCTACTAATATTAATATTATCATTAATTACTATTATTACTATCATTATTATTATTACAATTACAATTATTATTAGTAGTAGTACTACAACTACCATCACAATTATTATCATTATTAAAATTTTTATCACAATTATTATTATCGTTGCAACTATTATTGCTATGAAAAAAATACTATTATTACTACAATTATTATCACTATTAGTAGTATTATTATTGGTTTTATCATTACTATTATTATTATTTTAATTATTATTATTATTATTACTACTACTACTACTATCATAATCATTACTATTATTAATATTATTATCATCATCATCACCATTATTGCTATTATAATAAACTAATATTATTATCAATATTATTAACATTATTATCACTATTAGTACTATTATTAGTAATATTGTTAGTATCATTATTACTATTACTAGTACTATTATTATTACTACAACTACTATAATTATCATTATTATTATTATTATTATTATTATCTCAACTATTATTATTATTATTATTGAAATAACAAAAATCATAAACTTGATTTGAATGATAAATTTAAAAATCATAAGAACTTTGACAAAAGGGAAAAGAAAATAATAAGAAATAAAAAAGGACCAAATTGAAATAAATATTATTATTATTAGAAAAAAATCAAGAACTTGATTTGAAGGATAAAATTGAAAACTATTAAAACTTTGACAAAAGAACTAAGGAAAAAAAAATCAAAAGTAGAAAGACCGAATCGAAAAATATTATATATACAAATTAGATTTGAAAGATCAAATTGAAAACAAGTAAAAGTTTAAAAAAAGAGAAAATGACTAAAATAAACAATCAAAACTAAGAGGATGGACTCTAAATGACTAAAATAAACAACAATGAGGGATGAATTTACTTTTTTGCTAGTAGGAGAGAGAAATGAAGGGGAAAAGACAGAAAGGACCACCAGCGATAAACAAACTATTTTTTAGTGACATGCGCCACCTTTACAAGAAAACAACATGGAGACGAACAAAACTATATGGCAGAATCATATTTTTAACCATCAGGATGTGCTGCATGTGCCACTTCAAAAGCGTGGCGTCTCCCACACACTAGCGCGTGCAAGACAATAGCTTTTCCAATTTAAAAATTAATATTTAAATGATAAATTGTGTTATCACCTTTGACCAATTCAATAATCATCAAAACAAACATTAGTGAAAAGACGCAATCAACCCTGTGTCAATGGCTTAATGTTTTTCATGCGAAGGTAAATTTATCATTTAACCGTAAATCAAAAGGTTAACTACCCGTAAAGCCCCTTGTTCTTAGATTAATGATTTTTTGCTTTTAAGGGTGTTAATGTCACTTTGTTGTGCATCAATACGAGAAAAGGACACCAAAACCCTTCAATAATTCTCATATGACAACTAAATAAAACAAAAATATCATTCTACCCCTGTAAGGCAGGAATATGAGAGTTTTTTAAAATGTAACATTTTACTATTAAAATTCACAGCAGACAA